>JADHEF010000673.1_pt1 | contig 30958 bp, 29 predicted proteins | sample 8952391 | NCBI WGS metagenome assembly JADHEF01 (sample SAMN16124439, study PRJNA663245) | bioreactor sludge metagenome | isolation source: sludge (nitrite) | place: India:Bengaluru | collected 2019-02-28 | reverse complement strand
ACCTTTGAACCTTTTCCCCCTCTCTCTTATCGCGCTTGCCCCGCTTATCGCGCTTAACCTGCTTATCACTTCTCACGGCTTACTGTTTACGATTCAGAACCCTTGAACCCGTTGAAGCCGTTGGTTCAGATTTTTAGCGATAAGCGTATAAAAAATCTGAACCAACTCCCCATTCGCGGAGATTCGCGGGAAAACCTCTCCTCCCCCCCCTCTAGCTCGTCAAAGGCTTCCACTTCGACACCTGCTGCCCCTCGATCTATGCCGCGACGCCCCATTTGTTTTCAGGGCGCACATGATCAGGCAATTGCTTCAACTATGAATATCACCGCAACCGCAATTCCCGATGTCAAAATCATCACCCCAAAAGTCTTTGGGGACTCCCGTGGCTATTTTCTGGAGACGCACAATCAAGCGGCGATGAAAGCGGCGGGGATTGATGCGAATTTTTGCCAGGACAACGAGTCGTGCTCTGGGAAAGGGGTCTTGCGGGGATTGCATTTTCAGAGACCGCCGTATGAGCAAGCCAAGTTGGTCCGAGTTGTACGCGGTTCTGTTTGGGATGTAGCCGTTGACCTCAGAAAAGAATCGCCGACGTTCGGAAACCATGTGGCGGTTGTACTGTCTGGAGAGAATAAGCAGCAACTCTTCATCCCGCGCGGTTTTGCGCACGGCTTCCTCGTGCTGGAGGACGAGACGATTTTCAGTTACAAGTGCGACAATTTCTATGCGCCGCAAGCCGAAGCGGGGATACGATGGGATGATCCACAGTTAAATATCGCTTGGCCAAAATCGGACGTGCCTTTTTTGTTGTCACAAAGAGATCGTTCTTTTCTCACTTTGAATGAGTCGGCCCTTTTTTCAGGTTAAAGCGATGGATACACCGTTGGCACCCCATGTATCATGACTTAATCGTGTTGCTATGTGATTACGATATCTGGTGCACAGAACATGTGCTGTTTGAGCAGTGAGAAAGGCTAAACAAAAGTATGAAACTGAACTTAGGGTGTGGTGGAAAAAAACTGAACGACTATGTGAATGTTGACTGTTGCGGTGATCCGGACGTTTGTTGCGATTTGTCTGTTTTCCCGTGGCCGTGGAAGGATGGAGAGGTCGACGAGGTCTATTCAGAACATTTCTTGGAACACGTGCAGGATTATGAGAAAACAATTCTTGAGATTCATCGCATATTAAAGTGTGGCGGTTTGTTTGTTTTCAAAGTCCCTCATTTCCGATCACCAGTTGCTATTTGGCACCTACACAAATGGCCGTTCAGTGTTAACACGCCAGATTTTCTATGTCGTCCAATACCTTATCAATGGGGCGGACGACAACTTTTTGAAAAAATATCATTAGAGATATTGGTGCCATGCCCTTTTGCGTGTATAAGTAAAATTGTTGGCAAAATGGCTAATCGTAACCCTGGACGATGGGACCGCTGGGGACTTCCAGTCCTTGAAATTACGTTTTGTGGAAAGAAATGTTAGCTGAATTTATAGAAAAAAGCGCGACAGGGCTGTTAGATGAGGGGCTGCTATGAATCGGGAGTTTTCAGTTTTTATTAGTTCTTCGGATGAGTACTCAGATCTTTGGGATCTGTTCTTTCAATTATTTAAAAAATACTGGCCCGGATATGACGGGAAAATATATCTAAATACGCAAATGGCCGACTACAAGGTTGACGGGTTGAATGTGATAGCAACCAAGGTCGGCAAAGGACTCCCTTTTGGGGAGACATTTCAGAGGGGTTTAAATAAAGTAGATACTGACGACGTGTTACTAATTATGATTGATTATTTATTTATGGACAAAGTGGAAAAAGAAAATATATATAATTTATATGAATGGTTTAAAGATAACGAATTGGATTCATTAAGGCTGAAACATCATCCGTACACACATATGCAACAAATCCAAAATGGTGTGTGTTCTGTAAGCGCTCCACAATTCGATATGTTTTCTTTTCAAATTGCTTTTTGGTGTAAAGATGTCTTACGAAAGATGGTGTTAGCTCATGAGAATCCATGGGCTGCAGAATGGTACGGGACAAAAAGAGCGAATCTGCTGAATATCAGGATGCATTGCGTTGACGTTGCAATGGAGCCAATAAAATATTTATCTGAAGGTGCCTTGCATAAGGGGAAATGGGTAGCGCCAATTGTTGAATTCTTGGAAAGCCAGGGCATAGGTGTTGACTACCCTAGGCGGGGCATGTTTGATCCTGGACTTGAAATCAACGTTCGTCTAAAGCACCGACTGGTTTCAAAACTTAAACGATCACCTAGTGCATTACGGTCGATGATTTGTTTGATGGGATTGGTTTGTCGGATCAGGCTGAAATCAGTAGTAACATGTTGTGCACGTTCAGCATTGAAGTGTGGTAACTGCCATAGGATTGATTAATAGTTGATTTGTCGTGTAATGCCAATTGGGTATACTTGCATGGCATTGGAGTTTACATGAGCCGAAGTCTTGACTTTATTCTACATAATCCTCGTCATCCTTTTTGCAGACGGCTTATTGTCTATTATTGGAGGCTTTTTTGTTCACATATTGGAGTCCGCAGAAAACCTGAAACTGTAAATATTGACGAAATGATGGTGAGTGATTCTCAGTGGCGCACAAGGCTCGCCATGATGAGGCATTACGTGTTTGTTTGTAATGTCCCTCATCAATTTTGCGGTGTTGGGCATTTAACCTCTGAGTGGAATGCTGGGTTCATGTTGGCCAAGAGGTTTAACTTGAATTTTGTCCATGTGCCGCTCCCTGACCCGTGGGAAAATTTTCTTGGCTGGGGAAAGGGGGAGTTAAGCTATGATTCGGCAAGAAAATTTAAAAAGATAAGGTTGCAGTTGATACCCTTTAAATCAAATATTGATTGCATCGAAAGATTGGCGTATTTAATTTCCCAGTATAAACTTACCACGAATACACTGTTTGTTTTGGGGGATAATCAGAACGCCTATGATCAAACAGTCAGCGGTGAAGTTCTCAGGCAAAAATATAATGATAATCTCGCTTGGAAACATGTGAAAATTCATAAAAAAAGAGGAGCCCTGACGGTAGCCGTTCATCTTCGTAAAGGGGATATCCTGAAAACTGAAAAAGACACGGCAAAACGATATGTTGACTCCGCGTGGATGGCTGATATGGTTTCAAGTGTTGTTCGTGTTTTAACATGCCCGGTTCAGGTTAACGTGTATTCCCAGGGTTTGACGGATGAAGATAAGAGGGCCTTTTCGAAGTTGGGTGCAGTCGATTACTTCGATAACGTTGATCCATGTGAAACTTTTCACAACCTCCTAATCGCGGACATTTTAGTCATGAGCCGGAGCGGATTTTCTTATCTGGCCGCTTGTATGGGGCGGCAACTGGTAATCGCCCCGCCAAAATTCTGGCATTGCATTCCCAAGGGCGACCGGTGGATACAAATTGTTGATGTGCCCGTACTTGAAAGCAAGGGGGCCGAAGTAATTAAAGAACGCTTTCATATTATGCGCACACAATGCGAGTCCTCTGATGGCGTGAACAAGCTTTGAATCTCATGGCCAGATTAATTCATATCTTGGATAAGTTTCCCTTCATACGGGAACGTGTCCTGCCGCTAATCGCCTCGCCGACACGCCGAAGGTTGGCAAGTGGAGCTTTCTGGGGTGGTATCGCTAGTGTGGCGACGCGCGGATTTACGCTTGTTGCGTCGTTTATGTTAGCACGGATACTGGGGAGGAGCGGGTTTGGCGAATATGGCGTGATCAATAGCACCTCGGCGATGATCGGGGGCATGGCAGGCCTCGGGCTTGGGGTTACAGTGGTCAAGTATGTTGCGGAACTCAGAGAGAAGGACCCGGCGCGCGCGGGAAGGATCTTGGCGCTTTCCGCGATGGTGGCAACTGGAAGCGCGCTGATTTATGGCGGGGCCCTGGTGGTCTTCGCGCCATGGTTGGCGGTAAAAACTCTGGCCGCGCCGCATCTGGCGCCCATGCTGCGGATTAGTGCGGTCACGCTGGCGCTAGGCGTGGTCAACAGTGTGCAAGGTGCATCTCTGATGGGATGCGAGTCGTTTCGTGTATTATCATTCATAAATATCTTTCAGTCTCTGTCGCAGTCTGCGTTCGTTTTGCTGGGTGCTTGGTTATGGGGCATAACAGGTGCCGTGGTGATGGTGGCGGTCTCGATGGTTTTGACGGTTGGTGTGACACGGTGGTACGTCTCGAAAGAATGCAGTCATTTCGGAATCACGCTGAAATGGAGGGATGCATGGAGCGAGTGGCGTGTACTTGTGGGGTGTAGTCTACCAACATTTTTGGGTAGTCTGTCCGTTGGTCCTATATTGTGGATATGTAATGCTTTTCTTGCTAACCGTCCTGACGGATACGCCCAGTTGGGTGTCTACAATGCCGCCAATCAATGGCAAACTGCGATCCAACTTCTACCGTCACTGATTGGAGTTGCACTTTTACCAATAATGTCTGAACGATATGGAAATGGTGACTCTCATGGATGTGTCCGGGTTATGAAGAAAACGATGGTGTTGACCACAGTCATTGTGGTGCCGGTTACACTCGTTATCTGTTTGGCCAGTCCGTGGATTATGCGGGGCTATGGGGCATCGTTTGTTTCTGGTTATTGGACGTTGTGCTTGTCCGTAATTTCAGCGGCACTTGTAGTTATCATGTCACCTGTAGGGCAGTATATTAATGCGAGTGATCGGATGTGGATTGGATTCTGGATGAACACGGGATGGGGCGTTTGTATGATTGTTGCGTCTTGGGTAATGGTAAAATGGGGAGCAGAAGGGTTGGCAGGGGCGAGGCTGCTCGCTTATTTAGTTCATTCTTTATGGGTTTTTTCCTTTGTGATGTGTCAACAAAAGGGTAAATAGGTGAAAAATGTAAATTCATCAGAGTACTGGAACAGACGTTTCTCATCAGGGGACTGGGAAGAAAAGAAAGGGCGCCAACAGACCTTAGCGTTCGCCAAAGAACAGGTCGCTCGGTTGGGAATCCCCAAGTCCTTTTCAGGCACCATTCTTGATTTTGGTTGTGGACTTGGCGATGCGATGCCGATATACAAGAAAAAGTTTCCCAGTGCCAAACTCATAGGAATTGACCACTCGATAAAAGGAATTGATAAATGCTGTCAAAAATATTCCCATCTCGCAACGTTTATTGTGGGTAGCGTCGATGATATTCCGCCGGTTGACGTGATTATTTCGTCAAACGTATTTGAACATCTTTCAAATGATGTGGCAGTTGCTGAAGCGGTGCTTGGAAAGTGCAAGAAGCTATTTATCATAGTTCCATATAAAGAGCCGTTGGGAAAGGCCGTAGAGCACGAGCACATTAACACTTATGATGCCAACTCCTTCGCCTCTCTGCCATGTCTGCGAAAAGAGGTATTTAGTTCTGCGGGCTTAGGAAGGTTGACTTGGACGACAATTCTATACCAAGTGTGGTTTAAAAACATCTTCCGGTGGTTGCTCCGTGGCAAGATCTGGAAGTACGTGGCTCCGCAAGAAATCCTGTTTGAATTTCAAGGCAAACGGTAACTCAATGAGAATAATATCAGTCATTTTTGGGACGCGACCGGAGGCCATCAAGTTGGCTCCGGTTGTTTTGGCATTGAAGGGCCGTTCGGATGTGGTTTGCCGCGTCTGCGTGACCGCGCAGCACAGGCAGATGCTCGACCAGGTGCTGGATGTTTTCGGCATTGTGCCGGACGTGGATCTCAACCTGATGCGGCCGAACCAGTCGCTTGGCGGGCTCACGGCCCGTGCAATCGAAGCATTAGATCACTATCTGGCGGAAGACAAGCCTGATGTTGTGTTGGTCCAAGGAGATACAACTACGGTGTTTTGTGCCGCGATGGCGGCCTTTTATCATAAGATCCCGGTGGGTCATGTCGAAGCTGGTTTACGCACAGGGAACATGGCTTCACCGTGGCCGGAAGAGGCGAACCGCGTATTGACGACGCGCCTGGCCAGGTGGCATTTCGCGCCGACGGAGTCGAATCGTCAGAATCTGCTGAAGGAGGGCGTGTCCGACGGCTCTATCTACGTCACGGGCAACACGGTGATCGACGCGTTGTTTCTTGCTTTAGAAAAGGTAAAGAATGCGCCCCCAGTCATCACGGGTATGCCCGGAGACGGCTTGGACTTTTTAGGCGACAAGCGCATGGTTCTTATCACAGGGCACCGACGCGAAAATTTCGGGGTGGGGTTCGAAAATATCTGTCATGCGCTTGCAGAATTGGCGAGAGTTTTCCCGCAGGTCCATTTCGTTTACCCCGTGCATCTGAATCCGCGCGTGCGTGAACCGGTCCAACGCATATTGGGTCAGCAGGTCACCTCAAATGTTCACCTGATCGAGCCGCAGGGCTATCTACCCTTTGTCGCCTTAATGCAACGAGCATCCGTGATTTTGACGGATTCTGGAGGTGTGCAGGAGGAGGCTCCGAGTTTGGGAAAACCAGTGCTGGTCATGCGAGACACAACGGAGAGACCGGAGGCTGTAAATGCCGGTACAGTCAGACTCGTCGGTACGGATGCTGAAACCATTGTCAGTGAAACCACCCATTTACTTATACACGGTGAAAACCACCAGAGCGTGGAACATGCGCATAACCCATACGGTGACGGTTTTGCGGCAAATAGAATTTGTGAAGTGATTGTGCAAGAATAGTTTGCAGATGATGCAAGAAAGCTATGAAAAAAGTTTTGGTTTTTAGTTTTGAGGACCCTCAACCGCCGACCATTACGGCGGCTATGGTTTATGCATCGCTCGGGATGCAGGTCAAATTGGTGACGCTTTATTGTTCACTTCGAACCAGAGAAATCTTGGCAACAAAAGGTATCATTACCGTTTGTATTTTACCAAAACAGCCACGAGAAAGTTACTCATTGCTGGCGCGAAAATACTTCGCGGGGTTGCGAAAATATCTTGGCTATAAGCCACGTGTTGAGTTTGCTTGGCAGCCATTTCGTTTGGCAACTTGGCGTTTATTAGAAAAGGAACTGCTACAGACGGATGTTTTCTGGGTTGCAAGTGTTTGGTCCGCATTTTTTTTGGGCAGGCGTTTGTTAAATGAATTTTATGTGCTTCATATTTTAGAACTATACGAATCCGAAACGCGACTATTGAAGAAATATGCACTGCAAGCAAGATGTGTCGTTGAGCCAGAAATATCGCGAGCAGCAATTCATCGGGTTTGGCTTGGACTCCAGAAAACGCCAACCGTAATCCCAAATAAACCATTTTATCATCCACGGCAACGAAAACTTGATATTGCCGATACTAGAATCAGTACAATAATTCAGAATTGCTCTAATAAAAAAATTGTCGTTTATCAGGGTGTTATAGATAGAGACCGGCCTTTATGCTGTTTTGCCGGTGCCATGGATGCGCTTAAAGACTCAGTGACGTGGGTAATAATGGGAAGGTACAATACATATTTGGAGTCTTTGAAAGTGATTTGCCCCAGCCTTATTTATATTGGCTTTGTTCCAAATCCAGATCATCTCAGTGTAACAAGTCACGCGTCCATTGGTGTTCTTCAATATCCAGCAGACATGCTGAATAACATTTTTTGTGCGCCTAACAAGATTTGGGAATTTTCAGGTTTTGGTATTCCAGTTCTGGTTCCCGATGTTCCGGCACTGCGGTATTTCTATGACCGATTCAATGCAGGAGAATTCTGTGATTTTGACAATCAGGATGACATTGTTTGCAAAGTTAAAAAAATGCTTTCAACATGCCTAGACTATGAAGTTGGATGCATGAAGATGTTTGATGGTGTTAACCTTGCTTCTTTACATCAAATGGTCATTAACAATAACTATAAGTAACATGGTCGAGTGTGACTAGACGTGCTTATAGTGTGGAACAATAATTGAGTCAGTGGGGTTCGATTTGGTTTGAAGATAATTGTTAAAGGGAGACCGGGTTCATAATTTGTCCGGGGTTAATGTGTTGATTGTGCGGATATGATTGTCTTAAGATTCTGATGTGAGGATTTTGTATGTGCGGTATCGCGGGCATGTTTGGAGAAAGGGCGTCGCTGGAAAAAGTCCAGCGAATGGTGGGTGCTTTGCGGCTGCGAGGACCGGATGATGCCGGTGTGTGGATAGACCGCGAGGGTCAGGTCGCGCTGGGGCATGCGCGTCTCTCCATCATTGACCTGAGCGCGGCCGGCCACCAGCCGATGTCTTCAGCCGATGGCAATTTGACGATTGTTTTCAACGGGGAGATCTATAACTACCAAGAGTTGCGCGCAGAGTTGGAAACGCGCGGGGCTGTTTTCAGATCACACAGCGACACCGAAGTCCTTTTGTGGGGATGGCGCATCTGGGGCAAGAATGCGCCCTCCCGTTTGAGGGGCATGTTCGCGTTTGCGGTTTGGGACCGGCTTTCCGACACCTTAACTCTCGTGCGTGACCGTATGGGGATTAAGCCCCTGCTGTGGTACCGGACGGCCCACGGTTTGGTCTTTGGCTCGACGCTCAAGGCCCTGCTTGAGTCCGGCGAGGTTCCTCCCGTTTTGAACGAGCAGGGTCTTTTCGATTTATTGGTGTTTGGCGCTGTCTGCCAGCCCAAAACAATGATTCGTGACGTCAGCGCCTTACCGCCCGGATCGATGATGTCGCTCCAGGGCAACGGAGCGTCCGAGACCTGTGCGTATTGGTCTTTGGCTCGGAACACAGCATTAACACAGAGTTTGGCTCAGTTGTCCTACGAAGAGCAAGTCCGACAGACGCGCGCGATGCTCGAAGAAGCATGCCGATATCATATGATCGCGGACGTTCCGGTCGGAAGCTTTCTGAGCGGGGGTGTGGACTCTACCGTTATCACCGCGCTCATGGCTCGGCAGTCGCGCCAGCCGATTAAGAGTTTTTCCATCGGTTTCGAGAACGGTCCGGATTTGAGTAACGAATTGGGGGACGCACGGGTCGCTGCGGAATACATCGGCTGTGACCACACGGAGGTAGTGTTGCGGGGGGGAGATGTTGCTGACGCGTTTGATGATTTTATCGACGGGATTGACCAGCCCAGTACCGACGGGCTGAACACCTATTGGGTCAGTAAGGTCGCGCGCCAGCAGGTTAAGGTGGCCCTGTCCGGCTTGGGAGGGGACGAACTGTTTGCCGGCTATGGATTCTTCGGTTGGGCTGACTCCGCTTATCTTGAGCAAAAGACATCGTGGTGTGATCACTTGCTGGCGTATGCGTATAAAGTTTGCCCCCATGATCGTTGGACTCGGGGGGGGTATTTAAAAACGGCATCGCCGACTGAGCGGTTAGCTGTCGTTCGGCGGATGTTTTCCGATTCTGCGCTTCGGAGGGCCGTTGCTCCCGGTCTGAGCGGTTTGTTTTCAAATGGGTATGTGCAACGCTATGTGGCTGGGCTCGATATTGAAGACGCTGATTTGGTTGTGCAGACAACACGCTACGAGTGCAAGAATTACCTTCTGAATACGTTGCTTCGGGATGCGGATGCTTTAAGCATGGCACACGGCTTAGAGGTCCGTCCGATCCTCTTGGACCACCGCTTGGTGGAACATGCGCTGGCGCTGCCCGCGACCAGTAAATGGCGCAACGGCATCGGCAAAGCGATCCTGAAAGATTCCGCTAGTGACCTGTTGCCCGCAGATTTCTTCGCACGGAAAAAAACAGGCTTTGTTTTGCCGATCAATCGTTGGCTTGATCATGACCTGCATGACCGGTTCAAGGACGTGCTTCAGAATGACATGGCAATGCAATTTTTTTCCCGTAGGTTCGTTGACGGCCTTAGACGACAAGGGGTTAAGACGTGCGGGCATAAGGCGGCGTGGGGCGTCTTGATATTTCTCATGTGGGCAAAAAAATACGGCATTCGAACCGGTTAAGAAGCATTACGCCCGTCTTGAGCCCAACCTCCTTACGCCCGCAAGATGATGAAGAAGCCGCAGATCAATGTTCCTTCGAAATAATGCAAATGGAAGGAAGAGTGATTACTTGCGGTCTTCGAATAAGGAACAGGCATGCATATCCGCTCGGCTGTCAACAATGTGCTGAATAAACTTGCATCCCCGCCTCTTGATAAGGTCGTTCATTCAATCGGTGAATGTGCGTGGGACCCGGGCATTAGACAGCATGTCACTGACATCTGCAATGTGACGGAGCCCTTGGTGGTGGACTACGCCTTCCCGGACAATTACCCCCTTTGGATGAGACGGAATCACGCATTTGTTCAGCAGCATGTCTATCGTCTCAATGATGCCACCGTAGATCTTTCGACGGGACTTGTAAAAGTAGATGAATTGTTGCTACAGGAAAGTGTCGGTCACTACCGAAACCTTCTAAACGCGCCATTCCGGATGCGTAATTTACTCAATATAGTACAGCATAACTCAGACGCCTGTGCCTATGTTATCAAGCCCGCCCCCTACTACCATTTTTTGCTGGAATCGTTGCCTCGGCTCCTGCATGCTGCATCGCTCTACCCCGTGCAGCCGTATATGCTCGAGAACACGTTGACGTATGTTGATGAGTGCCTCTCATATTTGGCAGACCATAATGTGCTTAAGCCGTTTATAAAAACCCGGTTCAAAAAAATCAGGTTTGACGATCTGATTCTTTCTCAAATGCACCAATATAGCGGTTTCGTGCATCCCGATGACGTTGCCCTCGTGAGGAACGCTTTCCAAAAATGGGCCGATGAGGGGAAACCGGGTCCGACTCGTTTTTTTGTTTCAAGGCGGCAAGGGGCGCGGTCGTTTGATAATCAGGTCGAAATTGAACAGGAACTGGTGCGACAGGGATTAGGAATCTTGTATTTAGAGGATTTGGCCATGCCGGATCAGATCCGTTTGTTTCGCGATGCAGATCTGATTGTCGCTAATCATGGAGCCGGCCTTGCTAATTTGATCTGGTCGGTTAGGAAACCCCGCGTCATCGAACTATTTTCCCCTTCGCATTTGAATGATTGTTTTGCGAGGTTGTCGCAGGACCGGGCAAGCACTTATCAGTTCATGATTGCTTCGCGTCAGAATCAGTGCGGCTGGGGTAAAATTGAAATCGACCAACTATTGGACATCGTGAGATAGAGCGGCGCTGTAATGAAAGTTGCGATTTGTAGCCCTTGTTCGCTAGCGTTGTTGGCTGATTTGGTTAATGATTCATCCCATTTGCCCAAAGGGATGCTTTATCCGTTCGCAGCCTATTTGATTCGTGAGTATATCCGGCTTGGGCATTACGTCACGTTGGTGACAAACTCTTTTGACTGCCAAGAAGTTATGTGTTTTAAGGGCGAGCATTTATGCGTTGTCACAACGCCGAGGAGGGCAAGGGCAAGGGCGTATGCGCGAGATTTTTATCGTGACGAGGTCCGGATCATGCGCGATGAATTGCTAAGGGCTGCCCCAGACATTATCCATGCGCAATGGACGTATGAATTTGCAGATGCGGCTCTCGCTACTGGGTTACCCGTACTGGTGACCGCTCGGGATTCGCCTTGGCGTATCGCATGGATAATGAAACATCCCTATAGATGGATAAGGGCTTTTTATGCGGTTTTCTGGATTCTACCGCGCGCGAAGAATCTGACTGCGGTATCGGACTATTTACGACGCGAACTGCGCTGTTTTCACGGTTATGTGCGCAAGATCACCGTCATTCCGAACGGAATCACGTCTGCCCGATTTTGTGATTCGCCCAACTATGGCTTTAAGCATCGAGAGCGTTTAAAGGTTTATTGCGTTTGCGAATGGGGGCGGCATAAGAACGTTTCTACGTTGCTAAAAGCTTTTGCGCTTGTGCGTAAAAGACTTCAAAACGTTGAGCTGGTTCTTGTGGGCCGCCAACTCGGTATGCAAGAAGAAGGATTCAACTGGGCTAAGCAACAAAACCTTGCGGATGGGGTTCTCTTTCGGGGTTATCTGGATCAGGAATCGATCATGTGCGCCTTGCGGGACGATGCGGACCTTTTTATCAGTCCGACGATTGAGGAGTCGTTGGGTATGATATTTGTTGAGGCGATGTCGCAAGGTGTTGCTTGTGTGGGCGGACGTAAGAGCGGTGCCGTTCCGTGGGTCTTGAATAATGGACGAGCCGGTTTTCTGGCAAATGTAATGAATCCCGGGCAGCTGGCCGATACTTTAATTGAGGTGTTGTCAGACCCGGCAAGCGTAGCACATATGGCAGAGCAAGGGCAGCAGCGGGCGAGGAACTTGTTCACGTTAGAGGCGGTAGCTCAAAGCTATGTTCGCGAATACGAGCGCGTGCTAGGCCAAAGTCATAATGAACAGCAAAATCCGAGAGTGATGTAAGATATGGTAGTCAATACTAACAAGATTCAGTACTGGGCCGTTTCGGCAGGTTTCACGGTAATGATGCTGTTGCTCACGCGATTTCTGGGAGCGAAGGTAAGCATTCTGCTGGTTCCGGTAGTCGCCTGGATGATGTGGAAACAGGACGTCCGTTTCTACCCCACGCTCGTTTTGCTGATGGCGGTATATGGCTACCACTTGTACGTCTATTTGTTCGCATGTTTGATCATGAGTATTGTCAATTGGAAGAAGTTTGACGCTTATCCACGGGTGGTCAAAGGTCTGCTGATGTTCTTGCTGATCCCGGTCCCGTTGATCGTGGGGGTCTGTATCAGAAATATAAGCTATTTTGGCGACACAATGTCCTTGGCTTTTGAGCCCCTGCTCATGTATTTGGGTGTTTTTCCTTTTTTCTTCGGATTGGTTATTTCAAAGAACTTCAACAAACAGGACGCGCGCTTGATCATCTATTCCAGCCTTGTATTTGCGGCGATGCAGTTCATTGCCGCCCCGAGTGAAGAGGGTGAGGGAACCGAAACCATCCGCGTGATCTTTCTGGCCATCCCCATCGTAATATGCAGCATAACCTACGGCTTGTTTAATCGTCATTTTCTCGTTTTTACCGTGCCAGGCGGGGTTTTGTTTTTTTTATATGCGCTTGTCGGTTGGGGAAACACGTTAACAATCATGGGCTCTGCCTTGTTTTCGGCTGCTCTTCTTTGTTTTGTTCAACTACGCGCGAGAAGCGTTGTGCGGGGCGTAAACTCCCTCTTGCCTTTTATTCTCAGCATCGCGTTTGTTGTTTTTGTGGTGACTAATTATGAGAAATATGCCGTTTCAGCCTATGATAAAAGCATTAAGTACGATGATCTCACGAGCAATTGGAATTGGGAAAGCATAAAAATAAGGTTCCAAGTGAAGACGTTTGATGACCGAGCGGCGCTATGGCGTGCCTGTTGGCAGGATGTTTCAACGGAGCCGTATATGGTGCCAAATATCGGCATAAAAAACCTTGTTGTTGAATCGGCAGTTGGGAATACCTACGAGTCAGACTTGTATGCGCACAATGAATTCCTGCAGATATTGCGCACACTGCGATGGGGGCTGGGGCTGTTCTTGATTGTGGGCTATATTGCCGTAATCATTCTTGGGGGCCGATTCCTTAGATTGCCGTTACACAAGGATGAGCCGATGTGCCCCATTATGGCGTCAACGATTACGGTGGGTATCATTGGGGCTACAACCGGTCATTATCCTTTGATGGTAACTTTCAGTTTTATGTTCACAAGTTTGCTAGGGATTGGATACGGGTTATACTGCCAAGAGAAGAGGTTTGGCGCCGCAAAGTATTCCGATCCTACGGAACGACGAAATCCCCAAAGATGATGTTTTAGATCGTCATGACAGTCACCCCATAAAACAAGGTCATTTGAAGAAACATATTATGAAGATTGCGGTCTTAATGACATGCTATAACCGGGTCGATACGACGTTATGTTGCTTACAGCATCTTTTCGCTTGTGAATGGCCGGAAGGCTCGGTCTTCGAGGTCTGGCTGGTCGATGACGCATCGCCTGACGCGACCGGAGTGAAGGTGAAGCGCGCGTATCCTTCAGTCAATATCGTGCCAGGAACTGGAAAATCGTATTGGTGCGGCGGTATGCGGTTGGCCTGGAAGGCTGCGGTCCAAAACCGGGAATATGACGCTTTCATTTGGCTTAATGACGACACTTTTCTGTCCCCTGACGCTATCGGGATATTGGCGAGTTCAGCTGAAAAGACCTCGTACGACAGCATCATCGTTGGCGCGGTATGTGATCCTGTTGCCAAGCATGCAACCTACGGGTTTACGGGCAATCCCCCGCGAGATCCTGATGGCAGTTTGTCGCCGATTCGGTGCACGGAGACTATGAACGGAAATATCGTTTTTATTCCGCGAGCTGTCTGGTTAAAGATCGGCGGCCTACGAGATTGTTTCACGCACGGATTCGGCGACACCGATTATGGATTTCGCGCTCTGAAGGCTGGAATCGGTATTTATTTGACACCTAAGTTCGTGGGTGAATGTCAAACGAATGGAATCCAAAGCTGGACGGACGGGAAGCTTCCTTTTTCGCAACGCTGGCGCCTGCTTCATTCTCCGAAGGGGTGTCCGCCCGGGCAATTCCTCCGCATGGTCCAGGTGGCCCATCCGTTCACTTGGTTAAAATTTGTGGCCAAACTTTATTGGAGAGTCGTGTTTCCCGCAAGGCGGAACAAGGACTGATCTAAACCGGGCGCACAATGCCGTCAAACGCATGCTGTAGAAAATAATGATGAAGAAAAAGATACTCATTTTCCATCCGGAACTGGCGCCGTATCGCGTGGATTTCTTCAACAAATTGGCTAGCTGTTATGATGTATACATTTGTTTTCTCTATCGTAATGTTGTCAGTCAGAGTTTCAATCAAAGCCGGCTGCAAAGCCTGTTGCATGTCAAAAATACCTATTTGGTCAACGGCTTCAAAATCTTCGCACGGCCTGTACGATTCGGGTTGCTGAAAAGAATCATGTCTTTTTCGCCTCATGTGGTCGTCTCCATCGAGTTCTCGCTGCAAACGATTTGGTGCTGCCTGCTAAAACCCTTCTTTGGCTTTAAGTGCGTGTCAATGGTGGACGACAGCCCCGCCATGGCCAGCAGGCTGGGCCGCAAAGAGAATTTCTTGAAACCGATCGTGCTGCGCGCTCTCGATGGGCTGATTGTCTGCTCCGAGGCCACGAAGCGTGTTTACGTTCAGAGGTATGGGTTTAGCACCGACAAGATCTGTGTGGCTCCAATCGTGTATGATCAGGCACGTCTGCGAACCATGTATCGCGACAGTCTGCCCATTGCTCAAAGATATGTCAGGAAGTTCGACTTGCAGGATAAAAAAGTCGTTATGTACGTCGGAAGACTCGCGAAAGTCAAGAACCTGGATGTACTTTTGGAAGCTTTTGCGCGGTCTGACTTGCCGGCCACGGTTTTAATACTGGTTGGCGATGGGGAAGAGAAGACGCACCTTTTGAATCTGTGTCGGGCATTGGGAATAGAAGAAAGGACCCGTGTTGTAGGCAGATATGAGGCCGATGAGTTATATGCCTGGTATTTGCTGGCGGGTGTTTTTGTGTTGCCGAGTTCCTTTGAGCCCTTTGGCGCCGTCGTGGGGGAGGCGCTTTCCGCGGGGGTCCCGTGTTTGGTTTCGGATCTCGCCGGTTCCATCGAGTTGCTCACAGGCGCGCAGCAGGGCGCATCTTTCCCTCCGGATGACATAAACGCGTTAGCAAGGCTGATACGAAAATATATTCACACTGCAGCTGCTCTGGATCAGAGCAACGTTCAATTGCGGAGTTCGCTTTTAACTGTGGATCTGTCCGAAAATATAGACAGGTTCCGAGGTGTAGTTGAGGAGCTGACCGCCTGATTTGTTCGGCATTAAACCGGTTGGCACCGTTAATGCGTTGCGTGAACACGAATTGTTGTTTCGGTGTTACTCTCGTCCGGTTTAAGTTGTCCAGTCAAAGGGAGCGATGAAAGACTCACAGGAAACGCGGTGCGTCGTAGTTGTCAGTTCGTTCGATGGTTTCGAAGATTGTTGGCACCCCTTTTCGGTTGGTTTGAAAAAGAATTGGCCGGATTGTGTTTGGCCGATTTATTTGCTGACGGGAAAGAAAAAACCACACATAGATGGTTTAAATGCGGTGGCACTCGGGGATGATCGCGGTTGGGCTTCGAACTTGAAGCGTTTTCTCGAGCAATGCCAGGCTACCTACATCCTTTACATGCAGGATGATTTCTGGATTAACGCTCCGGTAAACACGGGGCGTCTTTTAGAATACCTTACTAGCATGGAGCAACTTGGCTGGGACTATCTCCGGTTGTATCCAGCGCCGCCTCCAGATCTGATTCTTGACTCGGATGCCCGTCTCGGTGATTGTCTCCCGTCCGGCAAGTATCGTGTGTGTCTGCAGGCCGCACTGTGGCGCAAATCATTTTTTATGGAGTTGTTACGTGATGGCGAGAGCGGATGGGATTTTGAGAGGATGGCCCGAGCACGGTTACAGGGGAGGGAATGTCTCTGTCTGAGCGTCGACTGGGAAAACCGACAATCAAAAACCTCTTACGGTATCACCTATTGCGAGGGCACCGCTGTGCGTAAAGGGCGGTGGACTCAAAGCGCGATCAGGTTCGCGGAATGTGAAGGGATCACGCTCGCTACGCGTCCTCTGGAGAGCCGATTTGAAGAGTGGTTAAATGCGGTTGACGGGGGTTGGGTGAGCCGCACATTTGCGCACGTGTTGATTAAACTGATACAGAAATGCGCTCGCCGCTGAATACCAATGAGACCGGAATGGCAGAATATCCGATGAGAAACCGTGGTCTACGCGTTTTGGCCTCTGTCTTTGCCTGCGGCCCGGATTGGGGGTCGGAGGTCGGCACAGGGTGGGGATGGATTGTCGCTCTGTCCAGGTACTGTGAACTGGATGTGATTGTCGAAAAGGGGTTCGAAAAGGCCATCGAGGACAGAAAAAACGTATTCGCAAATCGGTACACCCCCACTTTTCATTACATTGATATTGGTGACCGGGCGCGGAAATATTTTTGGGAGCAAGGTAACTGGCAGTTTTATCGTTACTATCGTGTCTGGCAAAAGGCAGCCTACGAATGTGCGCGGTCATTAATTAATCGGAAGCCGTTTGACATTGTTCACCAGTTGGGGATGATCGGCTTCCGTGAACCGGGCTATCTATGGGGGCTAGAAGGGAATTTCAAATATGTGTGGGGGCCTGTTGGCGGAATGGGGGAACTTCCTTGGCGGTTTTTACCTTTGCTGGGAGTCACTACCGGATTCAAATATCTGATCAAGAACATAATCAACTGGTTTCAAGAGAGGTTCCTGTGGCGTGTAAAGCGGGCTCTGTCGCGTGCGGATTGCGTTCTGTCCGCCACTGTAGAGAATCAATATGTGCTTAGGACCGTCTACGGTGTCGATGCCGTTGTCTTGAATGAAACGGGCGCGGACCTTTCTGAGATTGCGGCCTCGCGTCCGGTTAACGAAAAGGGGAGGTTGACGGTTGTGTGGTGCGGTGTAATGGAGGGTCGGAAGGCATTAAACCTTGGGTTATATGCGTTCCGCTTGCTACAGGACCGAGGGGTATCAATCCATTTTGATATCATCGGCGGTGGACACCGTGAGACCGCATGGCATAAGTTGGCAACAAAGCTTGGTCTTAAGACATGCCGCTGGCATGGGCGTTTGCCGCATGCTGAGGTCCGAAAAATCATGCGACGTGCAGATGTGATGTTGATAACCAGTATTCGCGAAGGAACACCGCATGTGCTATTGGAGGGACTGGAATGTGGGCTTCCTATAATTTGTCATGACACCTGCGGGATGGGGTCTGTTGTCACAGACTCGTGCGGCTATAAAATCCCTCTAGAATCCCCTCGAGCGAGCATCCGTCATTTTGCCAAAGTTCTTGCTGACTTAAACAACGACAGACAACACTTAAAAATTTTATCGGACGGTGCCTTATTGCGTGCAGGTGAATTGAGCTGGGATAATAAGGCCAAACAAATGGTTGGTTATTATGAAAAAATCGTAAACAGGGTTGCCGTTCAATGAAAACGCGGCAGACGAACGTCAGACCCGGTCGCTCGCGGATTGTACTGCTAATCCGCTCGCTTGCGAATAGTATCCGGACTTGGCTGTACTTCCGGTTACGTGCGCCCTGGGTTAAGAGAAGTGGCTTTGTTCGCATCCCTTGGGGGGTGGAATTGTGGTCGCCGCACAACGAAATCACGTTGGGCGATCAAGTGCAGTTTGCGCCAGGATGTATCGTTCATTGTGATGCGAAGATTGGGAATGACGTCCTGTTCGCACGGAATGTGGCACTGGTAGGGCGCGATGATCATACGTTTGATCAAGTGGGTGTTCCTGCCTGGGAATCGGCTAGGGGGGATAAATATAAAGTGATCATAGGTGATGATGTCTGGCTGGGTCATGGGGCAATCGTCTTATCCGGCGTGACAATCGGCACGGGGGCCATTGTTGCTGCGGGATCAGTGGTGGTTTCTGATGTTCCGCCGTGCGCAATCGTTGGCGGAAATCCGGCTAGGATAATCAGGATGAGATTTTCCAGCAGTGAGATAAATGCGCACATCGATTTGATTAGTAAGAACTTCTACAAGAAGCAATAACCTTGCGAAACGGATCGAGATAATTGTGTCTAGACAACGAGACCGCTCTATCGATGGGCTCCGATGCATTGGGATTTGCGCAGTGGTGTTGGGGCATTTCTGCACATTTGTCCAAGAATGGGTGTACTCTTTCCATCTTCCGCTATTTTTCTTTATTGGTGGATTATTGTATCATCAGTCAAGTGAATCAATTACATCTTATGTCAAAGGTAAAGCCAAATCCTTATTGGTGCCGTTCTATGCTTATGGGCTTGGATTATTGATTTATTGGTTGGTTTTTGAGCGCTATTACCGGGCGTCAACTCAGGATTTTCCATGGTATCAGTCATTGTATGGCTTACTTTATGGAGGTAATGGGCCTAACTTCTGGCTGCGGTTTGGTGGCGCAATTTGGTTTCTACCATGCTATTTCTGTGCGGTGCTTAGTTACGAGGCAATAAACAGAGTGGCAGTCCGACGTAAGCATATTGTCCTGTTTCTTGTTATGGTTGCATCGATAAGTGCTTATATGTATAACACAACGGCACAACATATGAATCTGCCTTTTGGTTTGAACCAAGCGCTGATCGGATTGCCATGGATGTGGATTGGCAGCTATTTGTCAGAAATACAGATAATCACCTATCTGAAAGAAAAGATGTCAAAAACGTGGTGCGTTCTGTATGCTGGCATGTTCCTTTTCCTGTCACTGGTGTCGGATTTGAAACTTGATTTGTTTTCATGTGCTCTGGGAACCTCGTGCGTTCAGTTGTACTCTTGCAGTATGGTAGGGATCCTATTGTGTCTTATTTTTGGGGTGCTATTCCAAGGTAGCAAGATTGTGCAGTTGATTGGAGCCAGTACTCTGACGATCATGTGTCTGCATCAGGTCATTGGCAGAATTATATTCAAACTGATCTCGCTGATGACGGGGATAGAAACCAAAATGCTTTTTTCGAAATGGTACTCCTTCGTGGTTTGCATCGTCATAGTGGCGATATGTGTTTTAGTTCAAGCTACTTTTCGCCGTATTCTCGCTGGAGTCAAGTTGCGAAGCGTTGTTGCCAACAGTGAGTAAAGGCGCTGATCAGAATGGTGGGGCCGAGGTCAGAACACCTAGAATGAGCTAACCGTGAGAATGCATGTGTCACAACAGTATAGTTACAAACACAAGAGGTTTGATTTCTGACTATAAGCAAGACTATTTGCTATCAGTTATAGCACGCGGCGCCAAGTGCTGCTGCTAAGGCTTGATTGGAGGTGTGGGATGCGCGGGTTGTCAAAGAAAATGGCTAAAATTGGAGCCATGGTGGGGCTGGATCCGCAAAAAATCGGTTTGACTATTAAAGGATTACCTTTTTTTGTAAGGGATTGTCGGCAACTGAAAAAACAAATGCGGGATCAATCGTTCCCCCTTGGCCGGGCGTTTCCGTGTTTGACCGAGCGATTCGGGTCGAGCGGCGATGGCAAAAGCATCTATTTTCTGCAAGACTTGTTTGTAGCCCAAAGGGTCTTTCTGAACAGCCCGACGACACACGTCGATGTGGGAAGTCGCATCGACGGTTTTGTAGCCCACGTGGCGGCTTTTCGAAAAGTCAAGGTGTTCGACATCCGCTCCCAAGAATGCCAGATTCCCAATGTTGAGTTTGTCCAGGCTGATATGATGAGTGAACTGCCTAAAGAACTATATTCATGTTGCGATTCGCTTTCGAGCCTGCACGCGATTGAACATTTTGGGTTGGGCCGTTATGGTGACCCGGTTTGCTGGGATGGGCACATACGAGGGCTCAACAATTTGGGGCTGTTATTGCGGGTGGGAGGCACGTTGTATTTATCGGTGCCCATCGGCCCGCAGAGGATCGAGTTCAACGCACATCGTGTATTCTCAGTACGGTGGCTGTTAGACTATTTTGCACAGAACTATAAGGTCGAACAGTTCTCTTACATTGATCAAGGCGTTTTGCATCCTGACGTTACCTTGGATGAAATAGGGGTGAGAAACAATTTCGGTTGTCATTATGGATGCGGCATCTTCGAGTTAACCAAGGCCAGAGACTGCGCACAAGGTAAACAGAATTAGATGGCTGTCAAACTTCAAAGGATTGATGCTGAAAAAGAACGTGTACTGTTAGGCGTTAGCGCACTTATTGGAACAATTCTATGAGAAGGCAATCCTTCGCTTGCTGTAGCGTTTGCTTTAGACTATCAAAGGCGGTCGTGCATGTTGCTTGCAACGACATGTAAAGCCTTCAGCGACAAGGTCGCTTCGGTTCAAAGCAGGACTTTGGTCTGTTGGCGAAAGTTTTTTCCGCAGGCACAAATTGTAGTCTTTGGCGAATGCCCGAGTGGCAAGAAAATATTCGGTAAGATAGGAGCTAGGTGCGTTACAGAAGTAGGGTGCGACGATAGGAATTTGCCAAAATTTAATGCTGTCGCCGACTGGCTAGCAAGAAATAGTCCAGCAGAGCTTTGTGTTTATTTGAATGCCGATATCTTTCTTCCGCCTGATTTTGAACACTATGTGTGGAAATTTCCGTCGAGGTCCGCTCTCATGATTGGACAACGTATCGATCTGAGTGAGCATACGCATTTTGAGCCAGACGATTATTATCACCAACTGACCATTGCGTTGCAGGGTGGTCTGGCAGAAGTCCATCGACCTTCGGGGATGGACTTCTTTATTTTTAGACCGGATATGTGGCGGCATTTAGAGCCGTTGACTGTCGGGCGAGGCGGATATGACAGTGCGCTTGTGACATATTGTTTGCGTAAACGTATTCCGGTAATTGATGCAAGTTTTGCTTTCCCGGTTGTCCATCAATGGCATGACTATTCGCATGTTCGGGGGGGGAAACTCCAAATCCATTATGGAGATGAGGCTCAGACCAACTTTCGGAATCACGGTCTGCGTGATTTTGCTCCAAACTGTCTAGATGCCGATTTCATGATGACGCGTGACGGCAAGATCCAGCCAAATGCGAGAAGAAGTCTGTTACGACGTTTTGAAATAGAGTGGTACTACAAGCGAGGGCTTCATTTTGTCCCCAACATGAGCCGATTGTGGAATTTGATGACCCGCGGGGGGAAATACGTTAAGAATCCGGATTGGAGTGCTTTGACCGACGATGGCCAGCATGGACGAGGATGCCTGCCGTGACTCAGAGAGAAGAAGACTTGGCTGCGCCCAAACATGCTGAGAAAAGCCCGGCAGTCTATCTGACACGGTCGGACATCTCTTGGTACACACCTAACGCGAATGCCTATCAGAAGCCATTAGTGCTTGCCAGGGCTTTCGATCTGACTCTGGTCTGTCCAGACGGATTGCGTGTACCCGAGGAAATCGCGTGTTCCTGCAGAATACGGACAGTCAAGTGTGGTGATGTGTCTACACGGTGGACCATTTTGCAATGCTTTTGGTTCATGGTTGCAAGTTGTCGCATAATTATTGCCATGCACCGGGACGCTCTCAGGGCTTCTCACCATATTTGTGTGGCAACGGGGTTTGATATCCCGTGCCTGGTATTAGGATGGTGGACTAAACGAGTTCTGGGCCGGAGATGGCTGGTGTTTTGTTGGGATCCGCCTGCGTTGTCATGGCGTGATCGTAATGACTTCTCCGGGCGTTTAGTTGTAAAAGCTGTTAATTTGATTTTTCGGCAAACAGTCCGGTTCGCTGATCGTTTGGTGCTGAATATCCACCCACACATCTTGAAGGAAATTGGCTGTCCACCTGAGGAGGCGCAGTTGATCCAGATGTTGAACGGATATGAAACTTCCCCCGTTCAGCAGATGGATGTCGGTTCCGCAATTGACCCGTGGTTAGTGGGCGTCTTGTCCCGCGCAACTGTCAAAAAAGGTTTTGATTTGGTGATGGAGGCCTTTGTAAAACTAGCGATCGATAACCCTAAACTGCGTTTGATGTGGATTGGCGAGATCGGACAGGACGTATGTGCAGCTGTTTTTGAGCGTCTGAAGCGTGTCGGTATATGTCCAGATCGACTAGTCTTAACAGGCAAAGTCGCGCATCAGGAAGCGCTTCGCCGGCTGCAGGACTGTGGTATTCTTCTTCATCCTTATCTACCGGTTCCCAGCTTGCAGTGGAATTATCCACTGAAATTGGCTGAATACATGAGCTTGGGACGTGCCATTGTCGCAGCAGATCTGCCAGGCGTTCGCACCTATATTGAGAATGGTTCAAACGGGCTTCTGTTTCGTGCTGGCGATCTGAATGCGCTAATTCAAACGCTGGGTAAGATAGCGGGAGATGAAAGGGCGCAGTACCGTTTAGCCAATCAGGCAAAGCGTGACGCCGAAAATATACAATGGCCCATATTGAATCAGGAATTGATCGAAAAGATTCACGAAGGATAGAAGCATGGAACGAGTCAAGACTCGACATTTTGAGATTGCCAGTTGCACGTATGATCAGCTGTTGGCAGCAATGGAGACTTGGAGGCTAGATGGTGTGTTTCACTATGCCTGTTTCTGTGATGCGAACGGATTGGCCTACTGTAGGCGGGATCTCGATTTACGGGAGGCCTATCGTACCGCTGATGCGGTCTTGGCAGATGGAGGCGTGACCAAAGCGTTGGCCTGGGTGTTTGGCGGGCATTTGCCGGAACGGGTCATTGGGCCATATTTGTTTCCAAAGGCAATGGCGTACGGTATTGAAAGAGGTTGGCGACATTTCTTTTATGGAGCCGGTGCTGGCACAGCACAATTGCTGGCCGATAAAATGCGAGAGCAGTACCCCGGAATCCAGATCGTCGGGACATTGACCCCTCCTTTTGGGGAATTGACGGCTGATCAGGAGTTGGAATTCAAGATGCAGATTGAAGAGGCTAAACCGGATATTCTTTGGGTGGCATTGGGTTGCCCGCGGCAGGAGAAGTGGGCTAGAGCGCATGTGGGTAGAATCAATGTGCCCATCATATTACCTGTTGGCGCTGTCTTCGATTTCTATGCCGGGCGTGTTCCTCACGCGCCTGATTGGGTTCACACCCTAGGTTTGCGCTGGCTTTGGCGCTTGGTTACAGGAGGGCGAAGGACTTTTAAACGTAACGCGTGGTGTGTTCCGCGTGCGGCCGGGGTGTTGATCATGGAATTCTGGCGAGTTCGAATAATGGGGCGGATGCCCTAAGAGCGTAGCATCTTTATTATGGGCACTACCGACGAGGTTCATTTTGATATCCCAGCCAAGGTTAGGGCAAGACTCCGTGACTTTTGTTCTAAAAAAATTCATCAGTCAATTCTTGATGCCAGTGCCCTTTGTCGTCGTCTTGTACGTGAGTGGTTGGTTGCTCATCCGGTTTACCGTTTTCAAGAAGATAGGCAGGATACTTAAGATCAGTGCAATCACCAGTTTTTTGATTTTTGGTTACGGATTGGGTGCGGACCGTTACCTGTATAGGTTGGAACGAACCTATTCTTCTGCCGAATTGAACACGGAACGCATCGAGAAGTGCCAAGAGTCATCGATTGTTGTATTGGGACAAGGACTTCCAGAAAACTCGGACTTACCTCTGCGCCATCAAACGAGCCCTTCTTTTCAAATGCGTTTGCAGGAGGGGGCGCGGTTCTACAAAGAACTCCCGCGGTCACATCTCTTCATTTCCTTGGCAGGCAAAGTGGATGTTGCATTTAAGCAACAGTATCTTGACTCCTATGCCAAAGATCATGGACTCGTGCGCGAACGGATGTATGTTATATCTGAGGCTCGCGACACCTCCGATGAGGCTAGATTGGCATTGGACCGTGCGAGGGCTAAAATATTATTTGTCGTGACCTCTGCCAGCCACTTGCCTCGCGCGATCAAGATCTTTACCAAAGAGCTTGAGCACAGAAAAGTGCCATATCGAGTTGTAACAGTAGAAGGAGTTGAACGCGGCTGTCTAAATAGTAATGAACTTCTGCTTGTCCCTGTCCCGTGTGATTACACTGCTGTCGCGCCAAGCCAGTATTCTTTTCAAATATGGGCATTGCCTCTTCCCTCGCTGAATGGATTCAGCACTTTTCAACGCGCGTGGTACGAATGGCTGGGGAATATGTACGAAGACTTAAAGAAATAATTTCACGTAAGATCGTTGTAGGGAAATATGGCATTGAGAGTGCTCCACATAGTGACAAGATTGGCGGAGGGAAGTGGCATTGCAGAGGCTGTGATCGGTCTCGTGGGCGCGACCGGCGTGCGCCCACGTATGGCGTGCGATGTGATGACGTATTGGGAGCCCGGGCTCGCTCCGTTCGTGTCGCGTTGCTTAGAGAACAACTCGGCCGTACATACGGTCGAGGTGGGGTGGCGTCACACGATGTGGTTCAGCAGGGACTGGCGAACGCGCTTGGATCAGATCGCGCCCGCCTATGATGTTCTTCACATTCATGGTCTTTGGCTCTATCCGAATCTGATTTCGGCGTACTGGTGCAGCCGTCACCGAAAACCGTTTGTTTTTAGTCCTCACGGCGCATTATTGCCGTACGCATTGGTTCAGTCCCGATGGAAGAAATTTGTTTTCGTGCCAATAGTCAGGTGGTTATTCAAGAAGGCGTCTTGTGTTCATGTCACGGCAAAGAGCGAGTGTGAATCGGTAAAACAGTTCTTTGGGGACGATTGTCCTCCGGTCGCCTCTGTCGCAGAGGGGATTGAGACGCCGCTCCATGTGGGCCGAAGAGCGCATCATCCGGCAGAACATGTGGTGACCTATTTGGGGCGGATTAGCCCGGAAAAAAATCTACATGCATTGGTTGATGCGTGGCAAAGCCTTGCGGCGACGGTGACAACAGGCTGGACCTTGAGGTTGGTGGGCTTCCCTCCAAAAGGACAGTCGAGGTTTGCCGACAGATTGTCCCGACGGTGCATGACGATCCCAGACATCAAGGTTGAAAGCTTTTGCGGATTGAAACGAAAGTGGGAGGTGCTGAGCGAATCTGATGTCGTTGTGTTACCTTCTTTGACGGAAAACTTCGGCATTGTGGTGGCCGAAGCTCTGGCTTGCGGGATTCCCGTCATTGCGACCAAAGGCGCTCCGTGGGCAGAATTGTTAGGCAATTCTGCCAGTGCATTAGTTCATTATTGCGAGAGTTCATTCGTTGAGAATGAACAGAAATCAGAGAACGGAAGTCAGAAGTCGGGAGTGTCGGGCACTCATGAATTCATGAACTATAGAACTCATGAACTGGCCCGCACGGGACGTGCGGGATGGTGGGTCGACAGCAGTGCCGAAGCTCTCGCAGAGGCATTACGGCAAGCCTTGATCCTCACAGATGCGGAACGCCTTGAACTCGGAGAGAATGGGAAGACATTGGTTTCGAAGAAATACCGGTGGCCGGTCATTGCGGCTGAAATGGAGCGGGTGTACGAGTGGGCAGAAGGCCTAGGAACTCAACCTTCTTGCGTGAGACATTCATGAATCTCGATCTGGCGAGATATCAGAACCGGCATTCGTTCTCGTCAAAGCTTGCCCGTTTGGCTTGGAACTCTGCATGTTTGCTTTTGTTCCGTCCGACACCTAGGTTCATGTTGCATGGTTGGAGACGGTTTCTGCTTCGATTATTCGGAGCAAGAATCGGCAAGGGTGTTCATGTGCTCCCCTCTGCCAGGATTTGGCAGCCTTGGAAATTGAAGATAGGCGATTATTCGTGTCTGTCAGAAGACGTCGACTGCTACTCCGTCGATAAAATTACGATTTGTGACCATGTAATTGTCAGCCAAGGCGCATTTCTTTGTTGTGCGTCGCATGATATATCATCTCCGACCATGGAACTGATCTGTGAGCCCATCGTGATCGAGTCGCAGGCGTGGGTGGCTGCGCGAGCCTTTATTGGTCCTGGTGTGACGGTTGGCGAGGGAGCCGTAGTCGCCGCTTGTGCCGTCGTGACAAAGGATGTCGAACCGTGGACCGTTGTGGCAGGCAATCCGGCGTGGGTTATCAAGAGACGTGAAATTGTGGTTCAATGAGCAGGCGGAGGGCCGGTTCATTTTGAGTATTCCCCTTTCCATAGTGATCCCTGTCAAAAACGAGGCCGGCAACTTGCCCGCCTGTTTGGAGTCGGTCAGCGACTTTTCAGAAGTCGTTGTAGTTGATTCTGGCAGCACGGACACGACCCGCGAAATAGCCAGACAATTCCAGCGTACGGTGGTTGATTTTGTGTGGGACGGTAAATTCCCAAAAAAAAGAAATTGGACCTTAAGAAGCCATCGGTTCCAGAATCCTTGGTTACTTTTCCTTGACGCAGATGAGCGCATGACATCTGAAGTGAAGAGTGAGTTGGCTCGCACACTTCCCAACACGGAACACCATGCATTCTGGATCGGATACCGCAATTGGTTTATGGGGCGATTGTTGAAACATGGCGATCCCATGCGGAAGATGGCGCTGCTACGGATTGGTCATGGTGAATATGAAAAAATCCTGGAAGACGGCTGGAGTTCCTTGGACATGGAAATCCACGAGCACTTGGTCGTGGAAGGCAGTGTAGGGGTGTTAGCTGGGAAACTTGAGCATCACGACACTCGGAGTCTGCACGCCTATTATGCGCGGCATAATGAGTATTCAACATGGGAAGCAAACCGCTATTTGGCGCTCACGGATCGGGACCTATTAACCTTTCGGCAGCGGTTGAAATACCGCATGCTGACGTGGCCGATATTTCCTTTGGTGTATTTTCTTGCCTCCTACATTCTTAAGTTAGGTTTTCTCGATGGCCGCGCGGGTTTCTATTGCGCTCTCGGGAAAATGTTCTATTTCTATCAGATTCAAGCGAAGATCAATCAGCTCCAATTGAACGTTGAGGCGCCTTAACGTGGGGCTAATCGCATGAAAGTAACAGTCATTACTGCCTGCTTCAATGGTGAAGAAGTCATTAAGACTGCCATTGAGTCGGTCTTGCGACAGTCATGGTCTGACCTTGAGTACATCGTTGTCGATGGCGCGTCAACGGATGGAACTGTCGAAATCATAAAAGAGTATGCTTCTAGTTATCCACAAAAAATCAAATGGGTGTCGGAAACAAGTTCGTCGGTCTACGCGGCGTTGAACAAGGGCATCCGTATGGCCACCGGCGAGGTGGTCGGCATCCTGAACGCGGACGACGTGCTGTCGGATGACCGGGTGATCGAGCGGGTGGCGAGTGCGTTTGGGGGAAGTTCGTTAGTGCATTATTGCGGGAGTGCATTAGTTGGAAAACAAGAGGCAATAGGCAATAAGCAATTGGCAATCGGCAATGATTCAACGAATGAACTAACGAACTCACGAACTAATGAACTTCTCCAGGTGCTCTACGGCGACATCCGCTTCGTGGCGGACCGGCGCGGGGTCGGGCTGGATGAGCTGCGGGCGGAGCCGACGCTCCGCCACTATTCGGCGCGGCATTGGCGGCCATGGATGCTGCAGTGGGGTTTCATGCCGCCGCACCCGTCGGTCTATATCCGCCGGGCGTGCTTTGAGCGGCTGGGCGACTATGCGCTGGACTACCGGATCGCGGCGGACTACGCGCTGCTCATCCGCTTCCTGCGGAAGGCGCTGCTGCGCACTCGGTATCTGCCGATGTGCTTCGTGGACATGCGCGTCGGCGGCATGAGCACGAAGAATTGGCGCAGCACTCTGTTGCTGAATCAGGAAATCGTGCGAGGTAACCGCGAGGCTGGCTATTTCTGTTGCTTACCGATGCTACTGCCGAAATATGCGTTCAAAGTGTTCGAGTTTGTGTTACCCCGATTAGGAAATGTGTTTTCCCGCAAAGACGCTAAGTCGCAAAGAGGCTAGATTCTTGTCTGAGGTAAATATCTGACCAAGCATCCAATAAACTTGGCGGCTTTGCGTCTTGGCGGGAAAGAAGCGGTGGGTTATGACCATTTTGATTACAGGAGCTTTTGGGTTTGTGGGCAACAATCTGTCGGCGTATTTGGCCGAGAGGGGGCATGAGCTTTGGGCGCTGGATGTCGCGGATGTCTCCCGCCAAGACGCAAAGGCGCAAAGGGGGGCGTATGCGAGGTGTTTCAGTTGGGATGAGTTGGAGAAGATCCCGTGGGGTGAGGTGGACGCGGTGGTCCATCTGGCGGGAAAGGCGCACGATACGCGCAACGCCAGCGATCCGCAGAGCTATTTCGACGTGAATGTCGGCTTGACGAAGAAGGTGTTGGAGGCGTGGAAGGACGGGGCAGAAACCACAAAGGACACAAAGAGTTCAGAGGGGGATGCGGTTGTTGTTTCCCGCCAAGACGCCAAGACGCCAAGACGGTTTATACTGTTCAGTTCGGTGAAGGCGGTGGCGGACCGGGTGGAGAGTGAGCTGACCGAAGAGGCCGTGCCGAACCCGCAGACGCCCTATGGACAGAGCAAGCTGGAAGCGGAGGGGGTGGTGAGAAGTTCGTTAGTGCATTATTGCGTTAGTGCATTAGTTGGGCGGTCGGAGGTAGGAGTACAAACAACTAATGAACGAATGAACTCACGAACGAATGAACTTCTCTGCTATATCTTGCGCCCCTGCATGATTCACGGACCTGGCAACAAGGGCAATCTGAATCTGCTGTACGGCGTTGTGCGGAAAGGTATTCCCTGGCCTCTGGGAGCGTTCGAGAATAGGCGGTCTTTTGCGTCGATAGAAAACGTGTGTGCCGTGGTTGAGGGGGTGTTGAAAGAAGGTGTGTCTTCTGGCGTCTATCAGGTGGCGGACGATGAGCCGCTATCGACCAACGCGTTGATCGGACTGATGGCGGAATCGCTCAAGAAACGGGCACGGATCTGGCGGGTGTCTGCGAATCTGATCCGGTTCGTCGCGCGCTGCGGTGACGTGCTGCATCTGCCGCTCAACAGTGAACGGCTGAAAAAGCTGACCGAATCCTATGTGGTGTCGAACGCGAAGATCAAGAAAGCGTTGGGCTGGGAGACGATGCCGGTGAGTGCGCGGGATGGCATGCGGCGAACAATAATGTCTTTTGAAACCACAAAGGGCACAAAGAACACAGAGGAATAAGAGAAAAAATGGATGCCATTAAAGACCTTGCAGACATCGTCAGAGAAACCGCATACAAGGTGCATGTGTATCTAGGGGTCGGGTTTTTGGAAAAAGTTTATGAAAATGCGCTTGTCAATCGATTGCGAAAAGGTGGCCATAAGGTAGAGCAACAGGTTACGGTTAAGGTATATGATGAAGACGGCACCATTATTGGTGATTATGCGGCTGATTTGCTTGTTGATTCCAGTTTGCTCATTGAGCTAAAAGCTGTTAAGGCTCTTATAAATGAGCATGAGGCACAGTTGATAAACTATTTGAAAGCCACGCAAATCAAACATGGGATGTTGATGAATTTCGGATCTCAAAAATTTGAGATCCGTAAGTTTGCGTATTAAATCTTTGTGGGCTTTGTGTTCTTTGTGGTTGCAAGTGGCGGAGAAAGTATGAACTTGAATTTCGATTTGGATGCGTTCATTCGGGCTAAAGTCACCAAGCGGGATCGAAGCCTCCTTGCGGACGATTTCGCACGCTATGATGCCGAGCTGCATGACCGGATCGACGGTCGGCGCGTCCTGGTGATCGGCGGTGCCGGCTCGATCGGCTCGCATTACATCAAAGCGCTGTTGCGGTTCAATGTCGCAAAGCTGGTCGTCGTGGACATCAGCGAGAACGGCCTGACCGAATTGGTCCGTGATCTGCGCAGCGCGGGGACATACAAGATTCCCCGTGACTTCGTGACCTACCCTGTCAACTTCGGCGACCGGGTTTTTGAGAAGCTGTTCGCGGCGCACGGCCCGTTCGAGGTTGTGGCGAATTTTGCGGCCCACAAGCACGTGCGCAGCGAGAAGGACATCTTCTCGATCGAGGCGATGATCGAGAACAATGTGCTGCGGGCAAAGGGTCTGCTGGACGTGCTGGTGACGTGTCCCCCTCAGCACTTCTTCTGTGTGTCGACCGACAAGGCGGCCAATCCCGTGAACATCATGGGTGCGAGCAAGAAGCTGATGGAAGAGCTGATCATGGCGTATGCCGACCGCCTGCCCATTAAGACCGCGCGGTTCGCGAATGTGGCCTTTTCCAATGGAAGCCTCCCCCTTGGGTTTCTGGAGCGCCTGTTTAAGCGCCAGCCGTGGTCGTGTCCGCTGGGCATCCGGCGGTTTTTCGTGTCGCCGCTCGAGTCGGGGGAGCTTTGCCTGATGGCGTCGCTCATGGGAGAAAGCGGCGACATCGTCTTTCCGAAGCTGGATGAGGCGCGTGATATGATCCCCTTTGATCAGGTAGCCCTTGACCTGCTTCACGCGTTAGGCCTGGAACCGGACGTGTGCAAGTCGGAAGATGAGGCGCGAGAGAAGATGGCGCAGATGGTCGGCAGTCGGCAATCGGCAGTCGGCAATAAGGCGACAAACACGGGTGCGAATGCTACAGCCTACAGCCTACAGCCTACAGTCTGTTCCAGATGGCCCGTCTATTTCTTCGATTCCGACACCAGTGGCGAAAAAGCGTTCGAAGAGT
>JADHEF010000670.1_pt1 | contig 31070 bp, 15 predicted proteins | sample 8952391 | NCBI WGS metagenome assembly JADHEF01 (sample SAMN16124439, study PRJNA663245) | bioreactor sludge metagenome | isolation source: sludge (nitrite) | place: India:Bengaluru | collected 2019-02-28 | reverse complement strand
GTCTTCAAAGAGCCGGGGCGGTATGGCGGTTGGCCGGCGAACCACGGCCTTTGGCAGTGGGGCGATGAACTGGTTGCCGGTTTTCAGGCGGCGTGGTACAAACCGGCCACCAACGATCATGCGATCGACCGCTCGAGACCGTCTGAACACTGGCAGGCACGGAGCCTTGACGGCGGCAAGACTTGGACGGTGGAGAAGCAGTTGCCTTTCGCGGCGGAGAAGATGGTAGCGCGCCCGGCTCCTCTTACGGCTCCGCTCGATTTTACCGCGCCGAATTTCGCCCTGATGTTCCTTTTCGGCAGCCTGCATGTCGGCCCGTCGTGGTTTTACGTCTCGAATGATCGCTGTCGCACGTGGAGCGGGCCGTTCTCGTTCGAGGTCGAGGGCGTCGACAAAATCTGCACGCGCACGGATCTCGTCATCCTCGGGCCGCACGACTGCCTGATGTTCGGCAGCGCAGCCAAGGCTGATAACAAGGAGGGCCGCGTTTTCTGCGCGCGCACCACGGACGGCGGCCAGCACTGGAAACTCGTGGGCCGAATCGGCGAAGAGCCCCCTGAAGGGTTCTCGATCATGCCGTCTACGGTTCGGCTGCCAAGCGGCACCTTGCTGACTGCGGTCCGCAACGGCAAGTTCCGCAACGACATCACGCTTTTTCGCAGCGACGACCTCGGCGAGCATTGGACGGGGCTGGGTGCGGCTACGGACGATATCGGAGGCAACCCGCCCGCGATGGTCTTGCTGAAGGACGGGCGAATCTGTTTGACGTACGGGTGCCGCAGGAAACCATTCGGTGCGCGCGCGCGACTTTCTAGCGACGAAGGACGCACATGGGGTCCTGAAATCATGCTCCGCGACGACGGGCTCACCGGCGATCTCGGATATCCGCGCAGCGTGACGCGGCCAGACGGCAAGGTACTGACGGTTTATTACTTCAATGGTCCCCGCGACGAGGACCGCACGATACAGGGCACGCTCTGGACGCCGCCTTTTACGGAACCGGCAGCAGAAACATCCGTCAACACCCTCGGCATGAGGCTCGTTCGGATCGCGTCGGGTCGTTTCATCATGGGTCAGGACGGCCCGGCTGCCGATTACCGCATGAACAAGCACCCCGAGAAATGCGATGACGCGGATTGGGACGAGAAGCCGGCTCATCCGGTTACGATCACGACCGGATTTCTGATGGGCGCTACCGAGGTGACGCTGGGGCAGTACCGTCGGTTCAAGCCCGAGCATCGGCGTGACAACGGCACGGACGACGAAGCGGCGAGAGGTGTGAGCTGGAACGACGCTGTGGCTTTCTGCGAGTGGCTTTCGAAGAAGGAGGGGAAACCCTATCGACTCCCCACCGAGGCGGAATGGGAGTATGCGTGCCGCGCGGGCACAGAGACGCTATTCAACACGGGAAACGCCTTGCCGGACGGCTCCCAGGCGTGGTTTGGCGACCGCGCTACGCGCGAACGATATTTTGCGGATCGCAAGATGCCTGCGGAATACCGTGTCGAGAAAGGGCCCCCGTCACTGCGGGTCGCACGGGCGTCGCCTAACGCTTGGGGGCTGTATGACATGCACGGCAACGTTGCGGAGTGGTGCTCGGATTGGTACGGACCCTATGAGGCTGGGAAACAGAGTGATCCGTTGGGCCGTTTCGACGGCGATTTCCGCGTTTTCAGGGGCGGAAGCCATTCTGTTTTCACGCGTCTGCTGCGCTCGGCCAACCGGGCGGCATGGATACCGGAGACGGTCAGCGAAAAGATCGGGTTCCGCGTGGTGATGGGTGAACCTCCGCGCGGGCACCGGGCGCGGCAACTGAGCATGACGGACGTTCGCCAAACCCCCTCGACAAACGCGGTTACGCGAGCGGAGGAGCCGTTCTTTTCTGGCCCGAAGCCGTTTGTCATCGTGCCGACAAGCTCGGCCGGACCTCTTTTCTCGGCGCACAATCACAGCCCCTCGATCACGGAATGTCCGAACGGCGACCTTCTCGCCGTGTGGTATTCGTGCGTGGACGAGGCGGGAAGCGAGCTGAACAATATTGCCAGCCGTTTGCTTCCGGGGTCGGAGTCGTGGACGCCGGCCGAGCCCTTCTGGGACGGTGCAGATGTGAACGACCATGCGCCGAAGGTTTGGTGGGACGGGGACAAGACACTCTTCCATTTTGCGCGTGGGCTTGTCGAAAACGTCGTGCGCACCTCGACAGACAATGGCATGACGTGGTCGAAAGCGCGGATCATCCAGCCGGTGGGGGAGTTTGGCAACGGCGTGCTGCGCCTGAAAGACGGTACGCTGGTGCTCGGCAACGACGCGCGCCACGTCAGTCTGGTCACGAGCCGCGACGGCGGCATGACGTGGGCATCCAACGAAGCGGACAAACAGGGCAGCGACTTCCGCCCCGGAGGCAAAGGCCCTCGCTATCCCGGCATTCATGCGCCCATGGTACAACTTGCGGACGGGCGCATCATGGCGATGAGCCGTTGCGATCAGGTGGAGGACCAGTCAAAATTCAATTTCAAGACGCCTGTGAGCACCTCGCGGGACCTCGGCAAAACCTGGACCTACGAGGCGAGCGATTTCCCTGCGATCAGCAGCGTGCAGCGGGCTGCCATGATCCGACTGCGCGAGGGGCCGATCCTGCTCTGTTCGTTCACAGACCAGTGGCGCGACTGGAAAAATCGCAAGGGCCTGCCATTCAAGGCCAAGGGAGGATCGACGTTCACGGGTTACGGCATGTTCGCGGCGCTATCGCTCGACGAGGGCAAGACATGGCCGGTCAAGCGACTGGTGACGCCGGGAGGCGAGGAACGGCAGGTGAACGGCATCGATCGCCTGATGTTTGAGATGGGCGACACGATGGCCGAGCCGTGCGGTTACCTGGCCATGACGCAGACGCGCGACGGGAACGTGCAACTCATCACAAGCCGGAACCACTACGTGTTCAACCTGGCGTGGCTGAACACGTTACCCGAAGTCAGATAACAGGGAGAGAACGGATGGCGGCGAGTTGGGCAAGGGCAGTGTGTGGGTGGGGGGCCGTTTGGACGGCAGGCGTGCTGACCGCCGCTGCGGCGGACGCGCCGTTGGTTTGGGTCCGTCCGGACGGGTTTGATGCTGAGAAGCCCCATTTAGGATTGCCGGTTCTTACGGGCGTGACCAGCCGCGTGCTCTATGCGCCGCTGACGAGCGAGGCTGAGAAGACCGGACGCTATGAGAGCCTGAAGCACGGGACGTATAGCCACCACCAGACCTTTGTGCGGAACGGCCATTGGCTGATTGTGCAGTGGACCCAACACGCGGGAGACGAAAATGGCCCGGGGCAGCGGCTGCTGGCGAAGGCCGGGCGAATCGCGGCAGACGAGTCCGATATCGACTGGGGCGGGGACGAGTCGTTGTCGGAACTGTGTCCGCCCGCACAACCGGTCCGGCGACGGCGGAGCGTCGATGACAATGCGATGATCGACAGCGTGTTCCTGAGCGGCGGGATGGAGGTGCTGGAGGACGGGCGGATCTTCGTGACCGTCCGGCTGAAGGTGTGCGACGGCTGGACGGACGATGTGAAATACCATGGCGGGCCCGACCTGGAGGGGCCGATCCCGGAGGAACATTACCAGTCGGGCCCCGACCGGAAACGAGGCTTCCGCTGGGACCTTTATTGGGGCGTGGGCCGCTACTTGCGGCAGATGGAGATGGATGCCCGGGGCGGGATAAAGCCCGTCGGCCCCATGTACCGGATCGGGGGGCCGCCACCGATGGCGCTCCACGTGACGCCGACGATCGCAAAAAAGCTTTTGCCTCTGAACGAGCCGTTTCTCAGCGCGGTGCCATTCGATCTCGCGCCGCAGGAAATCCGAGACGCTTATCGAGAGGGACGGCGTTTGCCGCGCTGCGGGCGTTCGCCGCGCTATGCGCCCGGCACGTTAAAATTGGCGGCCAACGGCAAGAACGGCCTTGCACATCACACCGAGTTCGTCAGACCGGACGGCAAATGGGTGGCGGTGCGCGATAACCTGCTTGACCCGACGACCTATTACGCCGCGGTCAAAGAACGTGCGGACGATGCCTATCCTTCTGCCCAAAAGACCGACCTGTTCGGGACGGCCATGCCGGTCGCGGGCGAGTTGCCGAGCGGCGCGGTCTGGTTTATTGGAAGCAACGGAAGCCGCACAGAGACGTATCTTACGCTCTCAAAAGACGGTTTCCGCTTCGACCGGACGTGGTCGCTACTGAGTATCAACCACAAGGGCTCGCCGGGCGTCTGCAAGGGCGACGGCGGGGCACAGTATTACCAGGCGACCCTGATCGGCCCGAACATCTGGGTTGTGTACAGCATCGCCAAAGAACAGGTGGGGCTATCGAAAATTCCGGTTGCGCTGTTGGACGCCGAACAGACCCGGTAACGGGTCGCAGACGGCTGGTTTTTCTGCAATCCCAGCACATAAAGATGAAACAGCTGTGCATACCCTTTTGCTTGGTCTGCGATGTCTTTACCTTCAAACTATCGGTAACAGTTGATGAAAGACGTGGCGCGGGGCGTTCCTCTGCCGTCCGTTCATTCGAGCACGCTCACTGCGGTGACGGGCGTGCCGGTAAGGGCTTTTAAATGGAGAAAATGGAATGAAGAACGGGGCTCGTTTCTTTGTCACTCGGTTTTGCCTCATCACTTGGATAGGTGCCGCGGTCATGTCCCAGGCTCTCGCCGCCGACTTGGCGGCTCACTGGAAGATGAATGAGGCGGCGGGCGTGACAACGCTTGCTCCCGAGGTCGGTGCAATCAGCATCACGCTGAAGAACGGCGCCATGTCCGGCACGTCGGCCGTGGCCGGCACGGGTATCACCATGACAGGCGGAGCCGGACAACTTGTCGATTCTAAAACGCTTATCCCAGAAACCAACGACTTCGGCTTTTTCATGTGGATCGCCTTCACAAACGTCGCCATACAAACCAGTCAGATGCACCTCTTCTCCTGTAACTCCGGGCAGGTCGGCCGGTGCAATTTCATGATCACGGATGCCGGCGACCGTCTCGGCTGGTTCCACAGCGGCGGCAAGGGGCTTACGGGCAGCGTCTTGGTCAACGACGGCGCCTGGCACCATGTGGGACTCACGCGGCGAGGGGGACGGAGCCAGCTTTGGGTGGACGGTGTTCCCGACGGCGCTCCGACGGCGGTCGATGCCACGCCGATTTCGCAGGCACAGGATTGGCGCATCGGCGCCTTCGTAAGTGAACTGGCCGGGCTTTATCACGGAAGGATGGATGACCTGCGCGTCTACCATGGGGCCCTGACGGACGAGGAAATCGCGTCGCTTACGGCGTCGTATGTGCCAGATCAGGCAGAACACCGGTGGCGACTTGATGAGGCGGCGGGGACCACGTTATTCGCGCCGGAGGACGGCTGGATGTCGGCGGTTGCCAAGAAAGCACCCGCAACAGGATTACGCGCTCCCCAGGGCACGGGGATCGGTCTTGACGGACAGAACGTGTTAAGGATACCCGCTTCGAAGAGGCTGTTTCCCGCAACGAACGACTTCAGCGTGTTTCTGTGGGTGCGCGATGATGCAGCGACCGTGGCCACAGCGCAGCTCCTGTCGAACAATGCGCTGGGGTCGTCACAGACCAACCGGTGCAGCTTTGGCCTTAACTTCAACACGACCACCTCGGCGGGCAAACTCTTTTTCTTCCATCCGGATGCGACACTTACGGGAACGAATGTGATTAAGGACCTCGGCTGGCACCACGTGGGCCTCGTTCGTCGCGGGAATCGCATGGAACTGTGGGCCGACGGCGAGGTGGACGCAGTCCGCACCTACACGGAGCCCTTCGTGCTGTCGCAGGCGCAGGACTGGCGCGTGGGAGCGAATGCTTCCGAGACAACGGACTTCTTCAAGGGCCGGATCGACGACCTGCGCGTTTACACGAACGCATTGACGGCAGCGGAGATCGCTACCTTGTATGACAGCTACACGCCTGTCAACAGCCTGATCGCGCACTGGACCTTCGGCGATGCGGCGAACAAGCAGATCCTTGAGCCGACCGTGGGCTGGCGCGAGATCTGGGCGACGAACAGCCTTCAGTCGGGTGCAGCGGGTGCAGACGGCACAGGGCTGTGGGCGAACGGCACCAGCCGCGGGCGCATTTTGGGCTCGAAGAAACTGATTCCCGCGACCAACGACTTCACGGTGCTGCTGTGGATGCGGACGACCAATACGACGTCGCCGGAGAAACATCTGTTTACCAACAATCGGGGACAGGCGGGGCGGTGTAATTTATCACAGGATGCTACGCCAGGAAAGATGACGTGGTGGGTCAACAACACGTACGGGCTGGTATCCGTATCGGCGGGGACGGGCCCGGCGGTGGATGACGGTGTGTGGCATCAGGTCGGCATCAGCCGTAACGGCAAGACCTTCCGACTGTGGGTAGACGGTGGGATCGTGAGCAGCGCGACGTCTGCAGCGGCAAATCCGGCCGTCACACAAGCCAACGATTGGTTCATCGCCTCCAACGCGAGTGACGCCGGCGCGGCCTTCTACGGAGCCGTTGGCACAGGGTACGCGCTGATGGACGATCTGCGCGTTTACAACTACGGGCTGGACGCGACCGCAGTGGCAAATCTGTACAGCGCCTTCACGCCGCTGCCGACGGGCACGCCATTCGCGCCCGAGACCGACCATTCGGCGATTGAGGCGGCGACCGGAGGAACGGTGGTCGGACATTTGCCCGCAATCTCCGGGGAGAGCGATTTTAATCTGCCCTCACTGATCGTGTGCGGCGACGGCTCATATCGGGTTTCGGCGACCGTGCTCAACTCGCCGCTGGGACCGCACGCCAAGATTTTCCGCTCGACGGATCAGGGCGGTACCTGGGCACAGATCAGCGAGGTCGCTCCGCTGTACGGCGGGACGCTGTTCGAGAGCGGGGGCGCGCTGCACCTGATCGGCAACAGCACGGACGGCGGCACGGTGTTGATCCGCCGATCGACCGATGGCGGTGTGACGTGGACCGCGCCGACATCTGGCGCGAGCGGCATCCTAACCACCAACACCGGCTGGCATTTCCGCGCGTGCGCCGTCACGGCGCATGATAGCCGCGTGTGGACCTATGCGGAGCGGCGCGGCAACAGCGCGCGCGGCGCATATCCATCGAATGTGGAGGCCGGAGCGATGTCGGCAGCTCAAGGCGCCGATCTCCTGAATGCGGCGAACTGGACCTTCACAGAGCCGCTGACGCCGATTCCCGAAGGCTGGAACACCTCCTCGAATTTTGTCGGTTGGACGAACGGCCGCACGGTTGTCGACAAACACGGCAGGCTGCGCGTGGCCATGCAGGTGAGCGCCAACGGCGGAGCAGAATGCCTGGCGCTGCTGGCGGAAGGAGCCGTGTCGGGCGCGCTGACACACGTGCCGTTCACGGACATGGCGCTTCTGCCGGGCTCCGCCAACGCTTTTGGCGTACGGTACGATCCGGCGTCGCGGCGCTTCTGGGCGCTGACCAATCCTGACAACGTGACGAGAGTGGGGCTGTTCTCCTCCTTCACCCTGTGCGACTGGACGTTTCACGCATTGGCGCTGGAGGCGCAAGAAGGGCAAGCCCAAACCTTCTCGGTTCCTGATGTCCAAATCGACGGCAATGACCTGATTTCCGTGTATCGCACCTCTTACGCGGATCAGGACGGCGCTCCGACAGCGAGGAATCATCTGCTGTTCAAACGCATCGTGAAGTTCCGCCAATTGCCGGCGGACAAAGAGGCGGGGCGGTTGCTGGTCGCGGACACGGGCAACGGGTGCGTTCGGCGCTACAGCTACGGCTCCGAATACGGCTGGCTGTTTGACGACGGCGCAGATCCTCTGTTCGCGAAAGGCGTGTACGCCGGCCAGGCTCTGACTGCGCCCTGGGGGCTGGCATTGGCCAACGGGCGTGTCTACGTGAGCGAGCATGTCGCGGGCGGTCGTGTGCTGGCCTTCACGCCGCGCGGCGCGTTCCAAGGTGTCGTCTGCACCTTCGGCGCAGAGAGCTTGCCGGGCGCGCTGACGGCAGGCGAGGGCATTCTTTTTGTAAGCGACGAAGCGGCCGATCAGATCTGGCGCGTCGATCCCACGACGGGGCTCGCGACCGTTTGGTTAGCAAAAGCGGGAACCGGGTACGCGCTGGAAGAATTGCGCGGTCTCGCATGCGACGACGCCGGTTATCTCTATGCAGCGGACCGCACTATGGACGCGATTCTCCGCTTCAATGCGGCTGGCGAGTTCGTCAGTTTGGTGACCCAGGATGCGCCCGAGGCGCTTATGTGGGATGCAGAGGCGGGACGGCTGCTGGCCACCGTCTACCTGACGCCGGATATTGTTTCGATTGATCCGGCGACAGGGACGGTCACGAAGGCGCTGGACAACCTCACGGGTAACCAGCGCTTCTGCGGACTGGCGAAAGTCAACGGACGGCTGTATTTTACCAGCGACGGCAACCGAGTGAACTGGCAAGACGGCACGGGGTATAAGGCAGCGGATCTCCGGGTGAGCACGCCGGGCCAGCTCCTCCTTGTGCCGCAAGGCGGCGACGTGTATTCGGAGATCCAGCTTGGGACCACTTACATGCTGCGGTGAGCGTTCGAGAGAACGTGCCTCGTCGGGCGGTAAGGCAGGACTGGCCATAGCCGATACCGGAGGTCACGGCTTCGCGCCGGGGCGCGGCGAGGACAGCGCGATGCGGACGGCGCGCTTTCTGACAGGCCTTGTTCAGTTGCCGTGAGGGATACGGGGGACGTTTTAGCAATCAAGAAGGGAACGAAACGATGAGAGACTGGGTAATCGGGGTGCTGATGTTGACTGCGGGTTGGGCGTGTGCCGAATCCAGCTGGAAGGTGCGGCCGCTGGCGGACACGTTTGTGGTCGTGTGCGAGTCGCCCTCGCCCTCCAACGTATACTGCTATACGCCGGGCTTGGCTCGGCTCGACAACGGCCGGTTGGTTGCCACCATGGATTTCGGAGGAAAAGGCTGGAAAAAAGGAGAGCCACGCGGGCGGACGTTCGTTTCGGATGACCGCGGCAAAACGTGGTCGCCGAGGGTCGCCTTCCCGTTCGGGCACGCGCGTCCTTTTGTCGCCGGCAAGTCACTTTACGTGCTGGGACAGTCGGGCGACCTGATGGTGATTCGTTCTGACGACAACGGCGAGACGTGGAGCGAACCCGTCACGCTGACGGACAAACAGCACTGGCATCAGTCAGCCTGTAACGTCTGGTACGCCAACGACTGCGTCTATCTGGTGATGGAGCGGCGCGTGTCGGAAAAGATCCAGTCATGGCCCGTGGGCGAGTTGGCGCCGGTGCTGATGCGGGGAAAGACGGAGGCTGACCTGACCCGGCGCGAAAGCTGGGTGTTCGCCTCGGAACTCTCCTTTCACGACACTATTCCCTCTATCGAGACTGATCCGGCGATCGATTTCTTCGGTGTGCCATTCTATCCGTCGGCTTACCCCAAAGGGGCACTGCCTGCGCCCAAACGCAACAGCGCGCCGATCGGCTGGCTGGAGACGAATGTGGTGCAGTTCTCCGATCCGGACCACATCTGGTTTGATCCCAAGGGAAAGACCTTTCATTTGTGGGCGAGGGCGCACACGGGCGGCACGGGTTACGCGGCGGTCGCGAAAGTGGTGGAAGCGGACGACGGCACAATGACCACCTCGCTGGAACGAGTGCCCTCTGGCAAGACCGCGTTGTTCTTGCCGTGCCCCGGCGGACAAATGCGGTTCCATGTGCTGTATGATGTGCCAACCAAATTGTTCTGGCTGCTCAGCTCACAGGCGACCGACTCGATGACCCGCGCGGAACGGTTGCCGGAAAGCCGCTTCAATCTGCCCAACAACGAGCGCCACCGCTTGCAGCTCCACTTCTCGAAAAACATGGTGGACTGGTGCTTTGCCGGGCTCGTGACGTCAGGCGCCACGCCGCTTGAGTCGCGCCACTACGCGTCCATGGCCATTGACGGCGATAACCTCTGTATACTATCGCGCAGCGGCGACAGCCGCGCCAAGTCCGCGCACGACGGTAACCTCATCACCTTCCATACCGTGCAGGATTTCCGCAAGCTGGCGTATTGAAAAACAAACCAGGTAGCGTATCATCGGAGATAAGGCAGGCGTTCGTTCTTACGCGGGCGGGCCCGTGCACCGAACAAAGAAAGGAGGCGGAAATGAGGCCGTGTGACAGGCATTCATTGGTCGCCGGGATGGCCGTTTTGTTTTCAGCAGCGTTTTGTCGCGCAACGGAGACGGATACGGTACTGTTGTGCTACTCCACGAACGTGATGCGTTTCGCGGTTGTGGACGGCGCGTGGTCCGCGCAGAGCGACTTTGCCCATAAGACGAACAGTTACGGCGGAACGGCCAATAATTTCGCGGCACTCGCCAGCGACGGACGGCGTGTGTTTGTGGGGGAAGCCGGAAGCACCCTCACCCGTATTCTGGAGTTCGATCTCAGCGGGAACTATGTGCGCCGGCTTGCGCTGGTCGGAACCAACATCGAACACATGTGCATCTCGCAGGATGGCCGCCGGGTGTATGCGACGGTGGGGATCAGCCTGAGCTCTCCCACCAACAGTGCGGTGGTGCACCGGTATGATGCGGCCAGCGGAACGGGCGGCATCTTCATTCCCAACCAAGGAACGAATGCCTCGGGTGCTGTGCTTTGGCAACTGCAAGGCTTGCGCGGCGTTGCGACAGACAGCCAAAACCGTCTTTGGGTCTCTAACCGCAACACAGGAGAGATCTTTATTTTCAGCGAGACGAACGGGTCATATCTCGGGAAAATATCCGGGCTGAACAATGTCCAGGGGTTACACTACTCGCCGGAGGACGGCACCGTCTATGGTTCTTCGACCTCGACCAACACCTTCGCGGTCAACGCTGTGACGCTCGACGCGACCACCTATGGGATCAGCGGCTTGAACAATCGGCTGGGCATCACGCAGGTTCATGGCGTACTGTGCAGCGGACGCTGGGACACCCGCGATATTTCAAGCTATGACCTCGGCACGCTGACCCGCGCCGTCCTGATCGAGGTTCCCGCGAATTCAAGGCAAATTATCACATTGCCCCGCGTGCCGCTCCGGCCGACGGCGGGACGGCTGTTGGTTTCCGAGAGCGTTTCAAACCGGGTGACGAGCCTCACGGTCGACACGGGATACGCGGTTGAGCGAGAGGGACCGTTTGCCGGGGGAGCGGGGCTGACCTATGGCGGCATCCCCCTGCGCAGCCCGCGCGGAGTGGTGGCCTTCAGCAACAAGGTCTACATCGCCGAAGGTGTGGCGGGCGGGCGCATTCTCCGATTCAGCAAGTGGGGAACCTACAAGCAGGTGACCCTCGACTTTAGCTTGACGGCTTATTCCGACTGCGTGCCGACCGCGCTGGCATTGACGCCTGACGGACAGACGCTCTATGTGACGGATGCGCACACCCTTTTTATTGCCGGCAACGATGTCGCGTGGGCCAACGTGCCGACGAACGGCTACTACAACGTGAACAGCTACGGCGAGACGGTCTACAAAATCGATCTTGCGACGCGCGCCGTTTCGGTCTTTGCAGACTCATCCAGTGTCGCCGCCGGCAATCTCTTGCTGGAGCCGCGCGGCGTGGCCGTCGATGCCAGCAATAACGTTTACTGCAGCGCCTGGTTCAATAAGACCACTTCGCTTTCCAATGGCGCGGGCAGCCTTTACCGATTCGATTCGACAGGCGTGAGGCAGGCCTCGGTCGGCATTCAGAATCCCAGCGTCTGTTACTTCGATCCAGACGGCATCTATGTACCCGAGGCGACGAATGCGCTAATTTCCGGGGCGGGTATCCTGCATACGGCCTTCGGCATCGAGGATTTCTGGTGGACGCCGGCAGGAGGTGACTTGGCCACGCGATCCAAAATGCTCGATTTGGGCACCTGGACAGACTATTTGGATGCCGAGGTCGTGGACGGCCGCATGTGGTTCACGGACCCCGAACACGGCACGCTTTGGCGCCGAACGGGCGAGACGGTGCGCGAGGCGACGTTGACCGGTCTGTACACTCCCACTTATTTGACGTTTATTAAGGAAACCGGTCCCGAGCCATCGCCGGCAGGCACGCGGGTGATCGTTCAGTGACAGATGTTGAGGGTTTAAACAGGAGGCGTGTTCACGTGAATCAACGGTCTATCAGTTGTTTGGCTGTCATGGTGGCATGGGTTGTGTATGCGTCCTCGGAAGCCCTGGTTTCAGGACAGCCTTTGGGCGTGCGGGCGAACGGCGGCGTGGGGTTGTTGGCGGCACCCAAAGCCATCAAGAGCGTCCCTGTCGGTTGTGCGAAGGTCTTTGGCCATAAGCGGCCCGACCTGTTCGTCAGCGCGCCGACGGGCGTTCAACAAGCGCTCTACCTTTACCGGTGGGTGCGTGACACGCCTCAGGGACAACCGGTTTTCGCGCCGCCGCTGAAGGTGAGCCATCCATGGGGTGACGACACCCCTCCGGACGGCACGATCCTGCAGGACAATTCCGGAGTGACGCATGCGCTTTGGCTGAAAGGAAAGGACCTGATCCACTGCCGCTTCGAGCGCGACACGCTGGCTTTCCGCGAAACCGCGCGTTTCGCGATTACCGGCCTACCGCGAACGGCCACTTCCGTGACCGTCCTGACTATGACATCGAACGGCGTGGATGTCGTGGTGGCCTGTTACAACGGGGCTAAATACCGGCCGGACGGCGATGCCAACAGACTCGATTACGTGCTTTACGACGGCAGCGGCGCTTTTCGCGGCCTGTGGCCCCGCTCTGGCCTTTACCGTTTCCGCCTCACCGCTGACTTTGCCTCCCTAGCCGAGCCGGCCAGCCTCTTCAGCCCCTCGAAGGACGAGATGCTGGGGGGTGTGGCGCTCGCGACGGTCACCTATCCCGACCGTCCCGCACCCGGCATCATCGCCGGAGCGTCGCTGGGCAATCTTTATCTTTTCGACGGCTGTGCGGTTCAAGCCAAGAATAAGCGCACGCTTTTCGGTCCCGACAGGATCTCAATCCGGCACCCGACGATCGGTGCCGCACCGATCGTTTACCCGAATGCGACGGGACAACTTACCGATCTGATCGTCGGAGGCGAAGGCGCGCTCACCTATTACGCGTTCTCAGGCATGTTCAATTCCGAAGGGCATCCGGTCTACAAAGGCGCACAACCGGTATGGCAGGAAGAGGCAACACTCTATGCGGGCTCGCTTGCCGTGCCCTCGGTCGCCGACTGGGACGGTGACGGCGCGCACGATCTGCTCGTCGGCAATTCGGAGGGGCGCGTGCTCTTCTTCAGAAATTCCGGCTCCGACCGCGAGCCGCTTTTCGGACTTGGAGAGCCGTTGACTGCGGGAGGCCAGCCGATCCACGTTCAACCCGGTTACTACGGAATCCAAGGCCCCTTCGAAACGCGCTGGGGCTACACATGTCCTGCGGTAACGGATTGGAACGGCGACGGGCTGCCGGACCTTCTGCTCAGCAGCGCCACGGCGCGTCACGAGGTTTTTATCAACGCCGGCACGCGCAGCGCTCCGCAACTTGGCGCAAGCCATCCGCTCTACTGCGACGGGCTGGAACTGCACGGCACTTGGCGCGTGCGGCCCGGCGTGGCAAACATCAACGGGCGCATGGCGTATGTGGCGCAGGATGACGCGAACGCCCTGCATCTCTACTGGCGCATCGATGACGTCAATCTGGAGGATGGGGGGGCACTGATCATGGAGGACGGCACGGCGATCACGTCCCACACGCCGGAGGGAACAGGCGGGCCGGGACAGCGAGGCCGCAGCAAGATCGAGGTGTCGGACTGGGACGGCGACGGGCTCCTTGATCTGCTTGTCGGCACCGTTAAGCGCGGTTGTATTCCGAATCCTCAAAGCGGTCTGCCTTGGACACTGCGGCAAAACAAGGAGAAGGGTCTGCAAGTGTTGTTTCTGCGCAACTCGGGCAGCAACGCCGCCCCACGCTATCAGCAGCCGAAACTCTTTCAGTTCCGCGGCAAAGACCTCTATTTAGGCGCGCACTCCAATGCGCCCAAGGTTTGCCCATTCGGTGATCCTGCAGACGGGCCCCACCTGCTTGTCGGCGCAGAGGACGGGCGAATCTACTTCTTCGCGCGAAAGGACCTCACGTTTGACCCACGCTAAGAGTTTGTGCAATCCTGGTGCATAACAATGAAAGGCGGGTCCATGCTGTTTGGTTTGGCTTCAAGCCTTTTTCCACTTATAGTTGATATCCATTAAATGAAAGGAATTCGCGCATGTTACTTAGACCCTTGAGGGGGGTGGTCCCGCCGATGGTTACCCCGTTGCTGGACAATGCCACACTGGATATTGAGGGAGTGGAGCGTTTGGTTGAACATATTTTGGCCGGGCATGTCCACGGATTGTTCTTGCTGGGAACCACGGGCGAGGCTCCCGACTTAGGTTACGAGTTGCGCCATGAGCTGGTCAAGCGTGTCTGCAAACAGGTGAAGGGGCGCGTTCCGGTGATGGTCGGCGTCACGGACACGGTTTTTTCCGAAAGTCTGCGCTTGGCCCAGACCGCTGAGAAGGCTGGTGCTGCGGCCGTGGTGGCCGCGCCGCCTTATTATTTTGCGCCTGGGCAGCCGGAACTGGTCGAGTATTACAACCATCTTGCCAACCATCTGCCTCTGCCGCTCTTTCTCTACAATATGCCGTCGCACACCAAGGTGATGATCGATCCCTATACGGCGAAAACCCTGTCGGAGAACTCCAATATCATCGGCCTCAAGGACAGCTCGGCCAACATCGTGTATTTCAACTCGGTGCGCCATATTCTGCGCGAGCGCGAGGACTTTTCCGTGCTGATGGGCCCCGAGGAGGCGCTGGGTGAGGTGGTGCTGATGGGCGCGCACGGCGGCGTTTGCGGCGGCGCGAATCTCTTCCCTCAGCTCTTTGTTGACACCTACAACGCGGCGGTGGCGGGCGATGTCGCGCGCGTGCGGGCTTTGCAGGAACGCATTATGAAGGTCAGCGGCGCCCTGTACGGCGTGGGACGTCACGTGTCAAGTTTCCTCAAAGGCGTGAAATGCTCGCTGGACCTGATGGGCATCTGCAGCGACTTCATGGCCGAACCCTTCAGCCGCTTTCGCGAGGAAGAGCGTTCCATCATCCGCGACCGGCTCATCGCGCTTGACGCGAAGGTGGTAAAAAAGTGACAATCGGCCACAAGCAGATTGTTTCTTAAGACTTTGATCCTGAACCCCGTGAACGTGTTTTATGCAACTACCGCTGATTGACCTTGTGGTTTTCGTCGCCTATATGGTGGGAATCATTCTCTTCGGGTGTTCCTTCTATTTCAGGAAGGAGTCGAACGCGTCGGAGGCGTTCACCTCCGGAGCGGGACATTTACCAGCCTGGGCAGTGGGCATGTCGATTTTCGCGACATTCGTCAGCAGCATCAGCTTCTTGGGGTTGCCCGCCAAGGCCTATACAGGCAACTGGAACGCGTTCGTCTTTAGCCTGTCGATTCCGGTGGCGTCGTGGATGGCGGTGCGTTTCTTTGTGCCGTTGTACCGCAGCCTGAACAGCGTTTCGGCTTACTGTTATCTTGAGACGCGCTTCGGGCCGTGGGCACGCATGTATGCCTCGCTCTGCTATCTGGTGACGCAGGTGGCGCGCATGGGGACGATCATGTATCTGCTGGCGCTGCCGCTGAACGCGCTGCTGGGGTGGTCAATCCCGATGATCATCGTGATCACCGGAGCCGGCACGCTGCTCTACTCCATGATGGGGGGTATCCAGGCGGTGGTCTGGACCGACGCGATTCAGGGGATCATTCTGATCGGTGGCACCGTGCTTTGCCTTGCCGTTTTGCTCTTCTCCATGCCGGGAGGACCTGCGCAGGCCTGGGAAATTGCGACCTCGGCGAACAAGTTCAGCCTCGGCAGTTGGAGCCTTGCGGACTGGGGAAGCGAGACCTTCTGGGTCTGTTTGATCTACGGCATCTTCATCAATCTTCAGAACTACGGTATCGATCAGAACTACGTGCAGCGCTACATGACCGCCCGCAACCATCGCGACGCGGTGCGCTCGACACTCTTCGGCTCGCTGCTCTACGTGCCGGTCTCGTTCCTTTTCTTTGCCATCGGCACGGCGATGTTCGCTTATTATCAGGCGCAGCCAAACCTGCTCCCGCCAGAAATCGCGGCCAAGCCCGATCAAGTTCTGCCGTATTTCATCGTCAAGGGGCTGCCGGCTGGCATCACGGGCCTGCTGATCGCGTCGATTTTCGCGGCGGGCATGAGCACGATCGCGACGAGCCTGAACAGCGGCGCGACGATCCTTCTCGTGGACTACTACAAGCGCTATGTTAACCCGCAGGCGGGCGACCGGCAGTCGCTGAGGCTGTTGCAGGGTGCGACCCTGATGCTGGCCGTGCTGGGCGTGGGCTGCGCCCTGGCGATGATGCACGTGAAGAGCGCGCTCGATGCCTGGTGGGCGATGTCATCCATTTTCAGCGGCGGCATGCTGGGACTCTTCCTGCTCGGTTATTTCTCGAAGCGGGCGCGCAATCCCGAGGCAATCCTGGGAGCTGTGCTTGGCGTTCTTGTGATCGCGTGGGTCAGCGTTTTTCAAAAAACGTGGTCATTACCTGTTAAATTACACACGAACCTCTCGATCGTGTTCGGAACGACGGTGATTTTCATGACGGGCTTTCTGTTGTCGTCGTTTTTGCGTAAGAACAGTGAAAAGTAAAAAACGGGCAGATCGGTTTGGTCTGACGGAACGGTTAGAGTAGAAGAGGGGAACCATGAATAAGATGTGTTTGTTTGCGTTTGCGGCCTTTGTGTTCGCGTTGCGGGCTGCTGCGGTGGAAGTCGGCGGAGCAGTGTCGGTGTCGGAGTTTATGAACGACCCCATGCCCACGCCTGCGTGTCACGCGACGACAATTGTCGAAGGGCCGAAGGGTCTGGTGGCTGCCTGGTTTGGAGGTACGCGCGAGGGCAATCCTGATGTGTGCATTTGGCTGACGCGGCAGGAGAACGCGAAGTGGCTGCCCGCGAAGGAAGTCGCGAACGGTGTGCAGTCGGACGGCACGCGCCACCCCTGCTGGAACCCCGTGCTGTTCCAGCCCAAGAACGGGCCGCTGCTGCTCTTCTTTAAAGTCGGGCCGAAATGTGACCGCTGGTGGGGAATGTTGATGACCTCCGCAGACGGCGGCGCGACATGGTCAACGCCCAAACGCTTGCCGAACGGTATGATCGGTCCGGTTAAGAACAAGCCGGTGGAGATGCCGGACGGGCGTCTGCTCTGCGGCACGAGCGATGAGTTGGGCGGCTGGCGCATGCATGTCGAGTGGACAACGGACTGCGGCGCGACATGGGCGCGCACCGGGCCGCTCAATAACGGGTCGAGCCTGCAGGCGATCCAGCCCAGTTTTCTGCTTCACAAGGATGGCGTCGTACAGGCGGTGGGTCGCACGTGCCAAGGCAAGGTGTTCTCCATTGTCTCAACGGACGGCGCGATGACATGGGGCGAGATGACGCTGCTGGAGCTGCCGAATCCGAACTCAGGCACGGACGCGCTTACGCTCAAGGACGGGCGACATCTGCTGGTCTACAATCCGGTGCCGAAGGGGCGCTCGCCGCTGGTGATCGCGCTGTCGGATGACGGCAAAACGTGGAAGGATGTGCTGACTCTTGAGGACGAGCCGAAAATGGAGTTCTCCTATCCAGCCGTGATTCAGACTGCTGACGGCAAAGTCCACGTCACGTACACGTGGAAGCGCCTCAAGACGCGGCACGTTGCGCTGGATCCGGCGAAGTTGAAGTGAGACGAGTGAAGGCGGAAGGGGGACAGGGTGAAGGCTGCGAAGGGGAGTTTTATGAAAAAGTGTTTTTGTGTGGTCAGCGTTGTCGCAGGGGTGATGTGCGCGTCGGGTGCCGAGCCGGCCGAGGTGCGGGTCGAGACGGACGAGGCGGTTATTACAGGCTTCGGCTGGAAGATGGCTCCTCTGGCAAACGGAAAAACGGCTTTTGTAAACCGTGGCTACACATGGGACGGTCTGCCGAAAGAGGCCAGCGGCTGGACGTATACTCAGACGTCGGGAGGTGAGCGCGCGGAGATTGTTGTTGAGGCGCGCAAGGACCTGACTGTCCATATGGCGACGGTGCCCACCCCTTCGGGGATGGATCTCTCTGGCTGGATGCCGCTGTCCGGGGTATCGTTCTGCTATACCGATGGGGGCCGCACGGCACTGCAAGTGTTCGTCCGTAAGGTGAAGGCGGGCGAGAAGGTCACTTTGCCGCAGGGCAACTGGACCGGAGGGATGCTGGTTCTGGGGTTGAAATTCGATGGCCAACTGGAACGCCTGCCATACCGCCATTCAGGCCTGACGGTTGATCTGGGGGTCGGCCTTTGGGCTTGGCCTCTGCCGATGGATGTCGATGGGGACGGCGATCTCGACCTGGCGGTGGCCTGCCCCGACAAGCCGTATAACGGCCTCTACTTCTTCGAGAATCCGACGGGGCGCACCTCTCCGAGGAAGTGGCTGTTCGGCTTGGATGGCAGCGCGAAGATGCCCGTGTTTAAAGCCGGCCGCTGGATCAGCCGGGCACCGTCCAATGTGCAGGTGAGTGATGTGGACGGACAGCCTCAGGTGCTTTCTCCAGCCTTGGCCTATCCTGATTTCAAGACGTCGGGATTTGCGAAAGGAGTCAAGATCGATGGGGTTAAGTCCAATGTCCACACCAACGCCGTGCGCGCCAATATGTGGCGCTATGTGGACTATGACGGCGACGGCGCGCAAGATTTAATCGTGGGGGTCGGCGACTGGAAGGCATACGGTTGGGATAACGCCTACACAGCGGACGGCGTGTGGACGAACGGCCCCCTGCGCGGTTACGTTTATTGGCTGCGCAACCGCGGCACGACGCAGAAGCCGGAGTATGAACCACAGCGGTTTGTGTCGGCGGGAGGCAAAGAGTTGGAGGTGTTCGGCTGGCCCTCTCCCAACTTCGCGGATTGGGATCAGGATGGCGATCTGGATTTACTGTGTGGCGAGTTTCTGGACGGCTTCACGTATTTTGAGAATATCGGCACGCGCAAGCAACCGGTCTACGCGGCCGGCCGGCGCGTGAAGCGGTCCGACGGTCTGCGTTTGACGATGGACTTGCAGATGATCACGCCCACTGTGATCGACTGGGACAAGGATGGCGATTTCGACCTGATCTGCGGCGATGAGGATGGGCGCGTGGCGTTCATCGAGAACACGGGCACGTTGGGTGAGGATCGCTCACCGCGTTTTCTCGCACCCTGCTACTTCCGGCAAGAGGCGCAAGATGTCAAGTTTGGCGCTCTGGCCACACCGTTCGGGTGCGACTGGGACGGCGACGGCGATTGGGACTTGATTTGCGGTAACACGGCGGGATACATCGCTTTTATAGAAAACCTCAGCGGCAAGGGCGTGGAACAGCCGACGTGGGCCGAGCCGAAGCGGCTGAAAGCAGGCGGCCAGACGCTGCGCGTTATGGCTGGGCCTAACGGCAGCATTCAGGGGCCTTGCGAGGCTAAATGGGGCTATACCACACAGACGGTGGCGGACTGGGACGGCGATGGATTGCCGGATATCGTGGCGAATTCGATTCTCGGCAAGGTCCACTGGTACCGCAATACCGGCACGCGCGAAGCCCCGAAGTTGGCAGCCGCGCAGCCGATCGAGGTGGAGTGGGAGGGGCCTCAGCCGTCGCTGGCATGGGGCTGGATGCGGCCCGAGAGCAAAGCGCTGTTGACGCAGTGGCGCACGACGCCCGTGACCGTGGACTGGAACAAGGATGGGTTGGTCGACCTTGTGATGCTGGATCAGGAGGGCTATCTCGCCTTCTTTGAACGTGCCGTCCGCGACGGCCGACGCATCTTGCTGCATCCCAAACGCGTTTTTTGCGACGAGAAAGACGCGCCGCTGCAGTTCAACAAAAAGCCGGGCGGCGGAAGCGGTCGGCGCAAGCTGTGTGTTGTTGATTGGAACGGCGACGGCAAGCTCGACATCCTGATCAACTCGAAGAATGCGGAACTCTGGCAACAGACAGAGGCGAAAGATGGTCGGTTCTTTTTTAAGAATACGGGTAACCTGCACATCAAGAACATTGAGGGGCATGACGTGAGCCCGACCGTTGTGGACTTCGACGGCAACGGCATCCCCGATTTCATCGGCGGTGCGGAGGACGGCTATCTCTATTATCTGAGAAATCCCCGCGCAGCGGGGGGTGGGACAACGAGCGGACGGTGATTGCCGCGAAGGCCGATTTCCCGGGGTGACCCGGGTGACCTGCCGGGCCAGCCCATAAAGAAGCGTCATGCGAAACGGTCCTCCACCTTCGGACGCGGCACTAGGAATTGCGGTGACTGCTAGTGACAAATCCCTGTCAGATTAGGTAAAATATAAAACCTAAAGGGACTGGTGTGGTTGCTCGGAAATAATACACACGAAAGGCCTTCCTATGAAACACATCTTTAAGATCGCGGGTATCGCGACGCTTCTCTTGCTGTCTACGGACTCGAACGCCCTGACAGCGACGTGGAACGGCGGCGGTGCTGATGATAATTGGAGTTCGTCGGACAACTGGAACGGCACAACACTGGTCGGCGGGGAAGATCTGGTGTTCGGCGGTCTACAACGCCTGACCAATGTCAACGACACTGTGGTGGACACCCTGTATGCGGGCATCACCTTTAACAACACGGCGGGAGCTTTTTCGCTCTCCGGCAACCGGCTGACACTCGGCGGCTCCATCGTCAACAATGACACGCAGACGCAGATGCTATCCATGGACATGATTCTGGGGGCTACCCGAACGCTCAACGCCGCGAGTGGCAGTTTCTATCTGAACGGGGTTTTGAGCGGGGCCGGCGGACTGGTGAAAAGCGGAGCCCAGATCACCGTGCTTTCCGGAAATAACACGTACGAGGGCACAACAACGGTCAGTGTCGGCGTTTTGCGGGCAGCCCATTCGAATGCGCTCGGTTCTCCGCTTGCGGAGACTGCCGTCGCCGATGGTGGACGACTTGAATTGGCGGGCAACATCACCGTGACGGGAGAACCGGTGTCGCTCGTGGGCCGCGGAGGCAACAACAACGGCTCATTGCAGGTGCAGGCCGGCACGAACACGTGGGCTGGACCGATCCTCATTGGAAACGCCGATACGCGGATCGGCGTGACTGCGCCGACCGGGGCGCTCATCGTTTCGGGAACGATCGATGACGGGCCAAACACCTATCCGCTGATCGTGCGGAACGCGAATGACGGCGGGCCGGTCGTGATCGCCGGCACCAACACGTATGGGGGTGAGACGCAGATTGTCGTCGGGCTGGTCAAGCTCAGCGATGGACCCAACCGTCTGCCGACCCAGACGGTTATCCGGCTGGGCAATATCGCGAATCAGGGGTATTCAACCCTTGATCTGAACGGGCAGAATCAGACGGTGGCCGGCATCACCCAGGAAAGCAGCACGTCCACGCGTAAAATCATCAACGGGTTGTCCAACCAGGTCGCCACGTTGACGGTGAACACCATCCTGACCAACTACAGCTATTCGGCCCAGTTATCCGGGAACCTAAATCTCGAAAAAACCGGAACGTATACGCTCACGCTCACGGGAAACAACGATTTCACGGGAGTCGCGTCGGTGCGGCAGGGAACGGTTTTGCTGGGCGTTCCTTATGCCGTGATGGACGCCGTGGTCAACACCGGCGACGGACCCATGGGAACGCTGGCGTTCGGCACCAACACGGTGGTCAACTTCGGCGGTTTAGTGGGCACGAACGCCTTGGCGCTGACCAACGCGTCGGGCGTGGCCGTCTCGCTGCGCGTGCGGGGCAACCAAGTGTGCGCCTTTGACGGTATGATCACTAATGGGTGCGATTTCACCAAGACCGGATTCGGCTTTCTCTCACTGAACGAGGCCAACTTCTACACCGGTCGAACCACACTTGCGGGCGGCACGCTGAAGATCGCCTCGGAGTCGTCATTGGGCGTGTACCCCTCGACCTTCGTGCAAGACCAGATTGTGTTCGACGGCGGCACGCTCAAGGCCGACACCAACTTTACGCTTGTGGCGAACAACCGCGGCATCACCCTGGCGGGCGGTGGCGGCACGCTGATGACGGGCAGCCTCACGAGCCTGTTCACGCTCAACAAGCGTCTGGTCGGTCCAGGGCCGTTTGCGACGAGCGGTCTCGGCGTGGTGCTGGTCACCGAGTCGAACGCCTACGACGGCGTGACTACAGTCAATGCCGGCGTGCTCCGCATCACCGACAATCATGGACTGGGTAGCGCGGCTGGCGGAACCGTCGTCGTCACCGGCAGCCAACTGGAGCTTGGCAACGGCGTGGCCGTTTCGAACGAGACCGTCATCGCCAACGGCGCTGGCATCACGCCCGAGCCACCTCCGCCGACGGTTCCCAACACGAATCGTGGCGCGTTGCAGTCGGCGGCCAACGCCACGGCCGAGTGGTCCGGACCGGTGCTGCTGGGCTCGAACCAGGCCCGCTTCGGCGCGCAGAACGGCGGCCACCTGATTATCAGCGGGGTTATCGACGACGGGGCCGCCACCTATGCGATTCGCACGAGCAGCAGCCCCAGCGACCGGGCGCGCGGCGTGGAGCTACGCGCGCATAACACCTACGGCGGAAGCACGGACCTCACGCGCGGCACGCTGCTGCTGGGCCTTTCCGACGCTTTGCCAACCGCCACCACGCTCGACGTCCATTGGGCGGGTTCAAACAACGATGAGTACACCGGGCTGGACATGAACGGGTTCGACCAGACGATCGGCGCGTTGAAGAACAGCGGCAACACCGGTTTCAACGCGATGATCACCAACCGCAGCGCATCCGTCGCCACGCTGACCGTGAACCAGACGACGGATACGGTCTATGGCGGTACCATTCACGGGCCGATCGCGCTCGTCAAAGACGGCGCGGGCCGTCTGACCCTCGCTTATCCGACGCGCTACTCCGGCGCGACGACCTTGCGCGGCGGGACGCTGGCGCTGGGGATGAACAACGTGATCTCCAGCGCCTCTGCAGTTGTTCTGGAAGGAGGGACGCTCGATCTCAATTCCACCACGAACACGTTTTCCTCGCTGACCGTCTCGGCGTCCAGCACGATCGCTCTCGGCTCGGGCCAGCTTCTGTTTTCCGCCCAAACGACAAATGCCTGGAGCGGACAACTCAGCCTGACCGGCACGCTTGGTCCAATCTCCCTGCGCACCCAACCCTTGCTGACCCCCGATCAGCTCGCTCGCATCCGCTACGACGGCAAGCGCGTGTCACAGGATGCCGACGGCTATCTCTCTCCGTTTTACGGAACATTGATAAGGATCTTTTAACTCAATCGCTTAACGCTTGGCCTCGGGAATGCCGGCAGTCAGCATGGCGTTGCGGAGGTGGGCGAGCGAGTCGGGGTAGTCTTTCGGACCCACGTATTCAAGAATCAGCGGCGCGGCGGGAGTATGCTTGGCCGCCAGTGTGACAAACCGTTTGTAGTCGATATCACCTTTGCCCGCCGCGACGCCGCGGTTGGTGTGGTACTTGCGGTCTTTGGCATGCAGGCAATCAATCCAGGGGGTGAGCTGCTGGAACATCTCGTCGAGGTCGTTCAGTTCGATCAGGTTCGCGGGGTCGAGCAGGACGCGAATGCGAGGTGAGTTTACTTCTTCGATGAAAAGCCTGACCCGCTTCGCGCTTGCGAAGAAACTCTGGAAGTAGGGCTCAAACAGGACCTTGGCATCGTGTTTCGCGGCACGCTCTGCGAGCTGTCGGGCAGTGGCGACCATGCGCGGCCATACCTCATCCTGAAACTCCAAAGGAACGTGCGCCGCGGGGACTTTCGTGTCGTAAAAATGCCCGGCTTCGCTGATGAAGGTGCAAACGCCCATGTGGGCGCCGATCTCCATCATGGCCTCGAAGTAGTCAAGGTTGGCCTTGAGCTCCGCTTCATCAGGATGCATGAGATTGGTGTAGACACCCATGCTGTGGATGCCGAGCCCCGCGTCACGATAGGTGGACGCGATCTCTTTGCAGCGTGCAGCCGTCAGGCTGGAGACGTCCGCCCGGCTGTTGTATTTCCAGAAATTGCTGTCGGTCTGCGTGAGAAAGAACTGGATCGTATTAAAGCCTGCGGCAGCCAGCTCCTTGGCTAGGGCCGCATTGGTGTGTCCTGTAAAACCGAGCGTCGAGATGCCGATGGTGAGCCCGTTTTGCGGCTTCTCCGCTGCGGCCTGTGCCGGCGGCACGGCAGCGCCAAGGCCGCATAAGGCGGCGGCTTGAGCGAAGTTCTGAAGGCATTGACGGCGTGATAGTCTCTTCGTCATTTCGTGTTTCCTTTGCGGATTTGAGTTTAATGTGGAGAAACGGTCGGCGGCAGGGGAAGAGGAATATGGGTGACCGGCCAGGACGCACGGTTCGCATCTTTGTAAAGTCCGATTTTGTTGACAGGAATGCGCTGGAAGCCCATGGCCCCTGCGGGTGAAGCATCGGCAAGCTGATAGTTGCCTCCTTTTTCGTCAACAAACTTCGGGTCTGTGTTGATCAGGTTCTCTTCGAGCTTCACGTGAGGTCCGCTTTTCTCAACGATGTGGTTCCACCAGTTCTCGGGAACCTCGCCGCGCATCACCCGTCGGATATCTTCGCCTGTTCCTGCCCAGAAAATGTTGCGACGCACGAGATTGCCTTTCGGCACTTTAGGCTCATCGTCCAGGATGCCGGGAAGTTTCGGATAGCGCGTGCTGTAAGGCGGCTCCCTATAGCGGATGCCGGCAATGGTGCCCTTTTCCTGCGCCTCTTGGATGCGGCGGTCTGCGTGGGGCCCACACCAGCCCAAGGCACGGGAGTCGACATGCATGGCGCTGGGGCAATCGACGAACACGTTGTTTTCCACGAGGTTGTCGCGCCCTCCACCTAGAAAGACCGCATAGGTCACCTGGTGGAAAAGATTGCCGTAAACGGTCGCCGACGAGAACAGGTCGTCGAGATAAATGCCTTTGCAGGTCCCGCCCGGCCGGCCGTAGATGTGGTGCAGGTAGTTATGCCGGATCACGTGTCCCCGCAACGTCCAACTACGGCCCGAATAAATCGCACCGCAGTCGTTCGAGTCGTAACAGACGCTGTGGATCTCGTTGAATTCGATCACATGGTCATTGCCGCCGAAGATGATGGCCGAGTGCGGGGCATGGTGGATCAGGTTGTGCGAGACGCGGTTTCCCACGCCACTGAGCATCACACCAGGACGGTACATGCGGTCCCACCGCGCCGTGTCGTGAATATGGTTGTTCTCAGCAAAGTGACCTGCGGGCGTGAGCGTCCTCCGGTCTCCTCCGACGAGGTAAATTCCACCTCCACCCAGCCCAACCATGTCACATCCGATGATGCCGCATTCCCGTCCACCGAAAACGGTGACTCCGTGATTTTCCAGATTGCGGAATGTGCAGCCGGTTACGCGGCAATTCACGCCATTACTGATGGCGACGCCGGTTCCCCGCGCCGTTTCGAACGTGAGGCCTTGCAGAGTGAGGTGCGCGGTGTCGTTAACCGTGACCAGTCCGGGTGCCAGTGAGACTTCGACCTTTGCGGCGACGATGTCTGAAGGTGGCCAGAAATAGAGCGTGCCGGTCTCGCGATCGAGCATCCATTCGCCCGGCCTATCGATTTCGCAAAGGAGGTTGAGTCCAAAGAACCACTGGCCTTTGCGGTACCCGTAGCCATGGTAGGGCGGCTCGACGGAGAGGGTGTGTTTTTCAGTGTCGATGAATCGGATCTTATGGGCCTGCTCAGCCCAGTCGCGGAACCAGCTCCCGCAGACCCAGGCGTCCTTCTCGCTTGCCCAACGCACGGGGCGATCACCCTCATAAACGAAGATGCCTTCAGCGCAACCTTTGACGCCGCGCACGTCGATGGGGGTTTTTCCCAAGACGTCCTCGATTAGGATGGACCCCTCGTTTGGCCAGCGCGAGAGCGGCATGGGCGCGTCGTTGAAAAAGAGTTCGAGGCGCGGACGGACCTTCTTGCCGGCACTCGCGGCCGCGCTGCCCATGGTGTATTCGCCTTGGCCTTCGACGCGAGCCAGCCAGAGCTGGAGTTCCGCAGCCGCATCCAGCCCGAGGTCGCCATAGTCGTTGATTCCCTGCGCACGCAGGTCGGTCAGATAAAGATGTCCTCGAGCGGCGGGGTCTAGCCGGGCAAGGAGAGCGGGGTCAGTGACCGGTTTCCATCCGGCGAGGCGCCCTCCGCCGTTCAGGCAGACCTGTTCACCCGCGCGGGCCCGATACGTAACCGGGGCTTCGGGCGTTCCTGAATCTTCAGCGGTGAAAGCCAGTGGAGAAATCAGCCTGTAGGTGCCGCCGAGGATCTCGACACTTGCGCCCCCCTGTTTCAGGCGACCTGCTTTTTTGAAGTTTCTGATCTCGTCCCGCGCACGACCGAGCGTCGCGAAAGGCCCATCCGCTTGTGCAGAATCAGGTTCAGCCCGTCGTCCCGACCACGCGTCGTTTCCTCGCGGCGATACGAAGAAGCGGGATTCTTCTGCTGCAGAAACGACGAGGGTAAGAAACAGCGCAAGCCAAACGAAACGATCGATCCGCATGAGCGTTAACCTTTCTTTATGTGTTCAATATACTTTATCAGCTTCCCGCACAGCAAGAGTTGGTAATAGAAAACAACGATATGGTAAAATAAAAAGTCAACAAAGGGACGTACCCCCATGTTTCGCTCGAAGCGGATCGGTCGGTTAAAAGAAGCGTTAATGGCTCATCATCGGCGGCAGCCACTGCTGATGGGGGCCGCATTGTTCATTGCGGGTATCGTGTACGGTTACCGGTACGGGGTTTGGCCGATTGCGGCGGCCGGCGCTGCGGTGTGCGGACTGTCGCTGGCGTGGGTGCGGCAGCCTGCCGTGCGGAGCGGTGTGAAGGCAGTGCTCATCCTGCTGCTGGGGTGGCTTGTTGCGGCGAAGGATTGCGATGGGCGCAAGGGAGAGGCACGTGCATTCGGGGAAGGGGTGTCGCAGCAGACCTTCGTGTGCCGTGTGGGACCTGAGGTCGTTGTGAAGCCGCTGCGCGGGAAGTCCGCCAAATTCACCTTTCGAGGTGAACGTTTTCAAACGGAGGACGGCGTATTTGTCTGTCGTTATCTGCCTGCCGAGGTGAATTGGTACGGGTCGCGTGATGCTGAACTGAAGTCTGCGCCGAGACCGGGCGAGGTGTGGCGGCTGACAGGAAAAGCGAAGATCAGGAAGGGTCGGGACGGGCTTCTTTCGCTATCTGTGAATACCGGCGAAAGCCGCTCGGGAAAGCTGTTCGAAGAGGACTCTTCCTCGTGGTTGGTCCGTTTGATACGGGCGCGCCGGCAGGCGATCGGGCGAGTGACGGTCGGGATTGAAAATTGGGGCGTCGTTCCCAATGATGATGGGGTGTCGCAATGAAATCCCGCCCGATATGCGGAGTGTTTTTGTGAACTCGGGAACGATCCATGTTTTTGCGATTTCGGGTTTGAATATCGCAATGGTGGCCGGATTCTTGATCGTTCTGGTTTCTGCGGTCGGGATTCCGCGACCCTATTGGGTTCTGGGCGTGGCGCCGCTGTTGGTGTTTTACACATTCGCGAGCGGCGCTCAGCCGAGCGCGATACGTGCTTGCGTGATGGCGATCATCTATTTTGCGGCATCGCTGTTCGGGCGTAAACCGAGCGGAATTGCAGCCTTGTCGGCGACCGCGCTGATTGTGTATGGCTGCATGCCTTCTTTGGTGTACAACATCGGGTCAACCCTGTCGTTCGCAGTGATGGGTGGGCTGGTGGTGTTTTGCAGGCCGTTCTGCATGATCGGCAGGAACCTGTGTCGGCTGAATCTGCTGGAACAGCGCATGCGGCTGTTCCAGCAAGCCGGGAACCCTGCTGCCGCGGAGCGCACACGGTGGCTGATCGCAGGTTCGCGTTTTGCCATCGATTCGGTCGCCGTGTCCTTGGCGGCATGGCTTGCTTCCCTGCCGCTAACCGCCTATTATTTCGCGCGTTTTACACCCGCAGGGTTCTTTGCCAATCTCGTGATTGCACCCTGCGCGTTTCTGGTCATGGTAGCCGGAAGCTTGGGGTTGGTGACAAGTTTCGTGAGCGACTGGATCGGTTCGTGTTTCAACCACGCTGCCGGTTTCTTCACGGTGCTCATGATCCGGACGGCGGAGGTGACGGCGGTTTTCCCCGGCGGCAATTTCCGCATCGCGCGTTGGGAGCCCTGGATGGTCTGGGGCTGGTTTGCAGCCTTGGCCGTATGGTCGGTCTGGCTCAATGTTCGGCGACCTTCCGACGGGCTGGAATGGCTGGATGGAGCGGATGGGGTAAAATGAGGATTTACGATGAGTGACGTGGTTCATGTGTCAGGCATTGGCGGTGTAGGAATGAGCGCTTTAGCGCAGACGCTGCTGGACCAGGGTGTGACGGTCACCGGATCGGACAGGTTGTTCGACACGGGCGACATGACGGAACCGTTGGCATGTCTGGCAGCGCAGGGCGTGAAGCTGTATCCTCAGGACGGGTCGGGAATAACGCCGCAGACCGCAAGGCTGGTGGTCAGCAGCGCGATCGAAGCGGATAACCCGGAGGTCGTGCAGGCAACGAAGCGGGGCAAGCCCGTGGTTCACCGCGCAGCGGAGCTCGCGCGCCTGATGACCGGGTACAGACTGATTGCCGTGACCGGCACGTGCGGCAAGAGTACGGTGACAGCGATGCTTGGATGTCTCTTGGAGGGTGCGGGCTTCGATCCGCTTGTGGTGAACGGCGCAGCGGTGACGGGCTGGGATGCGGGAGGAAAGCGCATCGGCTCGGTGCGCAAGGGCACGGGAGACTGGGCCGTGATCGAAGCGGACGAGTCTGACAAATCGCTGATGGTGTTTAACCCTGAGCATGCGATTATCACGAACGCGTCGGCGGATCACTTCGGTATCGACGAGACGCTGGCCCTTTTCGCGTCGTTCCGCACGCGGGTGCCGGGCGTGTTGATCGACGGACGGCAAGATTCCGGTTGGCCGGTGGGGATGCGGTTGGCGGGGTGGAACGGTTTCTTCACCCTCGAAGGTGTAGAATATCTCGTGCCGATGCCGGGAGCGCATAACATTCACAACGCGTGGCACGCTGTGAGAATGGCGCTGGCCTTGGGCGCGGAACCTGAAAAACTGGTGGCTGCGCTGCGCGATTTCGGAGGCGTGGAGCGGCGCTTGCAGAGGGTCGGAATGTGTGGCGGTGCCGCTGTAATCGATGACTACGCGCACAATCCCGAGAAATTGGCGGCGGCTTGGACGACGCTGTCGGCGGCCTTTCCGGCGGGAGTTTGCGCGGTGTGGCGGCCGCACGGTTACGCGCCGTTGCGTAAAATGCTGGAAGGTTTGGTGACCGTTTTCGCACGGGTCTGCCGTCCGGTTGACACGCTTCTTTTGTTGCCGGTTTACGATGCGGGCGGCTCTGCGGACCGGAGCCTTGGCAGTGACGTTTTGGCTTCCCAGCTAGGCGAAAAAGGTGTTAAAGTCATCTCCGTTCAGACCTTGGAGGAGGCGGAGGCGGAAATGCGTGAGAAAGCTTTTCCAGGGGGAGCGCTTGTGACATTTGGCGCACGTGATCCAGGCCTGCCGCGGCTGGCTGCCCGTTTGGCGGGCGTGACAAAAGAATGTGCCGGATGCCAACGTCGGAACGTGTGAACGGCGTGATGCTGACAGGTCTGCGGGCCGCGTGTGCGCAGGCGGGTGAAATGAAGAAAGGCGTGGGAGAGCGAGAGAATATGGATTTTTCGTATCCGCTCGGGCGGATTTTATTGGGAGAAACCCAGGCGGTGCGTCAGGCGCATGAACGGTTTCATGAGCAGCCGATCGATGTGAAAGACCTGTGCGAGGGAGCGTCCGGGTATTCAGCCCGACGCACTACGCTCGGCGGTGAAAGATCGGTCACGGGGCCTGGCACCTTTTCCGGGCACGCGCAGCGCACGCTGACCTTTAAGCCGTCGGCCGAGTACGGCTGGTGGATTGACCGGACAGATTTGAAGGAGCAGTTGCGGACACATGTGACGATCCGCAACGTGTGGACGTCCGCCCGCAACATCGTGTTGCGCAGCGGCAATCCCCATAATTACCTGCGTATGGTTGAGCACATCATCGCCTTGCGTCTCGGCATGGGCGTGGACGACGTTGTCATCAGCACCAACGCCGGAGATCCGCCTCTGTTTGAGCGCAGCAGCCTGGACCTGGTGGAAGCAATCGAACAGGCCGGCATCGTCGAGCGTGACGAGCCCGCGCGGTACGTGACGGTGAAGGAGCCCGTGACCTTCGGCGGCGACCGCGGCGATTTCCTGACCTTTCTGCCGCCGGAAAACGGCGAGAAGATGTTGCGGCTTGACTGCGCGATCGACTTCCGTTCGATCATCGGTAAGCAACGCATCGTTTTCGATGTGACGCCGAAGAGTTTCCGCCATGGCGCGTTCGCGCGCACCAACGCCTCGCACTCGCAGATGCTGATGGTGCGGGCCTTCGGATTCCTGATGGCCGACACGCGCAACCTCGGCTACACCACCGACAATATTTTGATCCACGGCAAGAAGAAGTTTTACGGTGAGCCGCGTTTTGTGGTGGACGGCAAAGCGCTGGAGCCGGTGTGGCACCGTGCCACCTTGGATCTGCTGGCCGCGATCGCGCTGATCGACACCGGGCGTTTCGTGGGTCGCGTAGTCTCTTACCGCGCGGGGCATACGCTCGATGTGCGTGCTATGGGACTGCTCTACCTGAACGACCTTCTGACGCCGCTGAAATAAAGCACAGCGTTGAATGCTTAACGTTCAAACCGTGTGACATGACCCGTTTTTCAGAAAACGGGGTTGATTCTTTTCACATACACCTTATTATCAAAAAATTTTTGAGTTAAGAATGTTTGAGCACCGAGTCGTTTTTCCCCCATATGCGAAAGTGTTCGCCATGCGCTCACGTATCTGCTCCCGTGTGTCTCTTTATTGCGCCTGTCTCGCTATTTCTCTCGCACCCCTCAGCTCTTGCGCGCAACCTCTG
>JADHEF010000671.1_pt1 | contig 31165 bp, 17 predicted proteins | sample 8952391 | NCBI WGS metagenome assembly JADHEF01 (sample SAMN16124439, study PRJNA663245) | bioreactor sludge metagenome | isolation source: sludge (nitrite) | place: India:Bengaluru | collected 2019-02-28 | reverse complement strand
GCCCGGTTCAAAAATCCGGTTGACTGTTTTCACTCAGCCTTTCATAATACAGAACAGTCATAGGTGAGAGAAATTCTGGACCACGCTATGGTAGCGTACCGGACGTTTCTGCGGTTCACCGAGAAAAACGAGGAGAGAGGCAATGAAGGTTCCCTTTTACGGACATGTCCGCCAGTACAACAGCATGAAAAGCGAAATCGACGCCAACATCAAGACGGTGATCGAGAGCGGCGAATATGTCATGGGCCCGATGCTCAAGAAGTTCGAAGCAGAATTCGCCAAATTCTCAAAGACGCAATACGCGATCGGCGTGGGTAACGGCACAGACGCCATCTGGCTCTGCCTGCTCGCTCTGGGCATCGGACCCGGCGACGAAGTCATCACCCACACCAACACTTTCTTCGCCACGGCTGAAGCCATCTGGTTCACCGGCGCGACCGCGGTTTTCGTGGACTGCGACCCTCTGACGAAGTGCATCGACCCGAAGAAAATCACGGCGGCCATCACCCCGAAGACCAAGGCCATCATTCCCGTGCATCTGTACGGACAGTGCGCCGACATGCGCGCCATCCGCAAGATCGCGGACAAGCACAAACTCTTTATCGTCGAGGATAACGCCCAGGCCATCGATTCGGCAGGCCCGGACTTCCGCGTCGGCGAGCTCAGCGACGCCGCCACGACGAGCTTCATCATCCAGAAGAACCTCGGCACGTTCGGCGACGGCGGCATGGTCATCACGAACAATCCGGAAATCGACCGCCTGGTCCGCAAGATGCGCAACCACGGCTCCGAAAAGCGGTCACAGCACAGCTTCGGCTTCAACAGCCGCCTCGACGACATCCACGCGGGCATCCTGAGCGCCAAGCTGAAACACATCCACGCGGGCAACAACCAGCGCCGTAAGCTGGCGGGCCGCTACACCAAAGGCCTCAAGAAGGCGAAAAGCTTCACGCTTCCTTACCAGGTCCCCGGCGGACGACACATTTTCCACCTTTATGTGATCGAGACGGTGGACGCCGCCAAGCGCGACTCTTTGCTGAAGTTCCTGAACGAGAACGGCATCGATGCCAAGTGCCACTACCCCATCACCATCACCCAGCAGGCCGGCTATCCTTGGGGTAAAAAGGCACGCATCGTGGGCAAGATGACGAACGCGGAGAGGAACGCGGCTTCCTGCGTCAGCCTGCCGATGTTCCCGGAGCTGACAGAGGACGAAGTGGACTTCACCATCCAAAAGTGCATGGAGTGGGATAAGGCCAACGCGTAAGGCAACCGGCCACCCTTCCGAACGCTCAACCCGCAACAGTCACGTTCCCTGTTGAGAGTTGGGCGTTCAGTTTTAGACATTTTTCACCAGCAAGAGGGCAAACCACATGAAGAGCAGCTACACAGTCATGGTCGTCGGCATGGGAAAGCGCGGCATGCACCACGCCACCGCGTTCAACGCCAATCCACGCTTCAAGGTCGTCGGCATCTGCGACATCGACCAGGCCCGCCTCGATGCGGCCGCGCCTAAACTGGGCAATCCGAAGACGGGTACCGATGCCGCAGCCCTCGCCAACGAGGTCAAGCCCGACATTTTCTGTTTCTGCACCCTGCCCAACCTGCGCACGCCGCTCATCAAGGCCGGCATCGCCAACGGGGCGAAGCTGATCGCTTTCGAGAAACCCGTCGCCCTCACCAGCCGCGAGGGCATGGAGATCAAAAAGATGCTGGACGCGTCAGGCGTCAAGGCTGTCGTCAGCCACCAGCACCGCTACGGCGCCCACTACCGCAAAGTCAAGGAGATCGCGGCCAGCGGCGCTCTCGGCCGCATCCACACCGTGACCGCGACAGCGACCGGCTGGATGACGCACATGCTGTCCCACATGATCGACTACGCCCGCTGGTACACCGGCGAGCCCGAGGCGCAGTGGGTGATGGCTCAGGCCGCCGGCCGCGGCAAATTCGCAGACAACCATCCCTCACCCGATTTCATCGCAGGCGTTGTGCAGTTCGCCGGCGGCATCCGCGGCTATTTCGAAGCCGGAGCAGGCGCACCCGACCAGCCCGAGGTTGCGAAATGGTGGGGCAAAAACCGCATCTGCGTGCAGGGCACCGAGGGGTTCGCGGAGGTATTGACCAACGGCGGCTGGCGCGCGGTTACGCGGCGCGACGGCTTCCAGAGCGGCGAAGGTGCCATGAACTACGACCTCGACATGCCGCCCTACATTCAGGAGATGGCGGAGTGGTTGGATGATCCCGCGAACGTCCACTCCTGCCATTTCGACAGCGCCTACAAGGGCATGGAGATCATGATGGGGCTTTGCCGCTCGGCCGCGCAAGGAGGCCAGGTGGCCCTGCCGCTCGCAGCACCTGCCGACGAACTCGACCTGCTGAAGACGGCCATTGCCGACCGGAGCGTGCTCGTGTCCAGTCCGGTCAACGCCAAGGAATACGGAGTGTAATTTTTTTATGGAACTGGTTATTCAGCTCGATGCCGAGCGTGCCGCCTGGCTGGTGGCGTCATTGATTGCCAAGGCGCTTCGCGAAAAACCGCATCTCGTGCTCGGGCTGGCCACGGGCCGGACCATGGAACGCGTGTACAAGCAACTTGTCCGCATGCACCGCGAGAAGGGGCTGGACTTCTCCTTGTGCAGAACGTTCAACCTGGACGAATACATCGGATTGCGTACCGATCACCCCAGCTCCTATCGGTATTACATGGACCAGCACCTCTTCAACCACATCAACATCGACCACCGCAACACCTTTTTGCCCGACGGCATGGCAACGGATGTGAAGGCCGCCTGCCGGCATTACGAAGAGATGATCTTGGAATTCGGCGGCATCGATCTCCAGCTTCTCGGCATTGGTGCCGACGGCCACATCGGCTTTAACGAGTCGCTCTCCGCTCTGCGTTCGCGGACCCGCGACAAATCGCTGGCGCCCTCCACCATTGCGGTGAACAGCACGCTTTTCAAAAATCCGGCGGACATGCCCAAACGCGCGATCACCATGGGGGTCGGCACCATTCTGGATGCCCGGAAAATCATCCTCCTGGTGACCGGCAGCACCAAAGCCGACATTGTCGCCAAAGCGGTGGAGGGGCCCATCACCTCCATGGTCTCGGCGTCGGCGCTCCAACTGCACCCCCAGTGCCGCGTGGTTGTCGACGAACACGCGGCCGTCAAGCTGGAGGCGCAGGACTACTACCGCTGGATCTTTGAATCAGAGCCCGAGTGGGCGGAGTTCCAAGACAAGCAGCCCGCGCCCCACACCGTTTAAACGGTGATACGAAAAGGGCGGACTCTCCGAGCCCGCCCTGATTTTCATATCCCCTCCGCCGGAACTGCGATCGCCGCTTACACGTCCAGCGTCCAGGGCGCACGCATGTGGGGCACGAGGAGCTTGTCGGCGGCCGCATCGTTGACGAAACGGTCATTCGACGCGTCCCATTTCAGGTTCGAGCGCTCCAGCCGCATCCCGATGTGCGCCAACACAGCGGGCAGCACCGACGAGAACCCCGCCGTAACGGGCGAGATATTCTGCCCATTGGTGTAGATGTTCTCGATGAAGTTCTTCTCCTGCTGGCCGCTGCGGATCAGCTTGATCTCGTCGTCACGGATCTTCTCACGGATGAGCTCCGCAGGCGTGGTCTCCAGCTTGCCGTTTGTGACGTAGATCTCCTTACCGCCCTCACCGAAGAAATGACAGCCGTACTTATACTTTGAAGAAACAAAGACGCGCATGCCGTCCGCGTATACGATTTCAAAACTGAACGGCTCCGCCAACGTATTGTAGAGATCCGTGAACGGCGGCAACCGCCCCGTGATATTCTCGATAGCGACCGGAGCCACACCGTCTTTGTTCAGCGCCCACTGCATAATGTCAAGCTGGTGCGCCGCAAAATCGGTGAGCATGCCGCACGAGTAATCAAGGTTGTAGCGCCACTGCATCGGATGGTGAATCTTCGGCGTGAACCTGCGCAGAGGCGCAGGCCCCAGCCACAGGTCCAAATCCACATAGGGCGGCGGCGTTGGCAGCGGCATTTCGCTCAACTGTTCGGGCGTTTTGCCGAACGTGGCGTGTCCCTGGTTCAGCCCCACCTCCACACGCTGAAGCTTGCCGATGCGGCCGTTGCGCACGAACTCACACGCCATGCGGAAATAATCATTCGAGCGCGACTGCGCACCGGTTTGAAAGGTGATCCCGGCTTTCTTCACCGCGTTCACCATGGCACGGCCCTCCAGCACGGTCAGGTAGAGCGGCTTCTGGCCGTAGATGTGCTTGCCGAATTTCGACGCCCAGACCGTGTGCAGAGCGTGCCAATGATCAGGCGTGCTGATACACACCGCATCCAGATCCTTGTCCTGCAACATCTCGCGAAAATCGGCGAAGACCTTACAGCCATTGTAGCCGGATTTCCCCGTTTTTCCCGCATAGAAATCATTGACCTTCCTGCGCCCCGGCTCGCGCCCGCCCACGCGCTCCGCCTTGTACCCGTAAAGCGGGCCTTCGGAAACCGGATCGCACACCGACACCACCTGCACGCGCTCATTGTTCAGGAAGTTTCCGATGTTATCCTGCGCCATGGTGCCGTAGCCCAGAATGCCGACGTTGATGCGAGCCGACGGCGGCGGACGGTGGCCCCCGCCACGCAGGCCCAAACACCCCGACGAGAGGAGCGTCGGCATCGCGAACATTGCGCCCGCTCCGGCCAAGAAACGACGACGTGATACCCGATTCGTATTCATGTGAATGTCTCCCTTTATTTGTTTTTACCAACACGCGCTCACAGAGGTCGAGATTACGATCCCGACCTCCTTCTCGGCAACGTTCACGATCCGCTTCAGCGCGTCTTCCGCTCTTTTGAGCTTCAGATCCAAGCTTCGGCTTTTACCGCCGCTTTGAACCGCTCGAACTGCGCCAAGAGTTCATCCATCCGCCTGTTCACAGCGGCCAGATCGCTCGCCTTAGCCGCCATTTCCATGTCAAAAGCCACCTTGCGCAGCGCTTCGCCCCCCACATTGGCAGAAGCGCCCTTTATGGAATGGGCCACGCGCTCTGCACCGCCAGCTTGGCCGTCATCCAAAAAACGCTTCAGCTCTGCAACCTGTTTGGGAATATCCTCTATAAACAGAGCAACGATCTCTTGGGCCAAGTCCTCATCGTCCATTAGCCTCGAAATCGTGCCCGCCTTGTCAAACACAGGCACGTCGGGTTTGGCACGCGTCGGGAACGGTTCGCTGACTACGCCCGCCTCAGCCACCCCGCGACCAGCCGATCTTCCATTTTCCATTTTTCCCTCCGGTAGCCATTTGCACAGAGCGGCGGCCAACTCCAACGGGGCCACCGGTTTAGGCACATATCCGTCCATCCCCGCACTCAGACATTTATCCTCATCGCCCTGCATGGCCCGCGCGGTCATGGCAAGGATGGGAACCTGGCAATTCAAAACACCGGACAGCGGGCTACGAATCAGGCGCGTTGCCTCCAAGCCGTCCATTTCAGGCATCTGCACATCCATCAGCACCACGTCGTAGGGAATCGCGGTCAGCGCTTTGACCGCTTCCGCGCCGCTGGCGACGGCGTCCGCGTTAAGCCCCATCTTCTTCAGGACACCCAAGGCAACCTGCTGACTTGTAATATTGTCTTCCGCCAGAAGAATGCGCGCCTTACGCCCAGCAAACATATTTCGCGTTTCGCTAATGGCCTGCTCCCACGAGACGGCTGACGAACGCAACGGCGAGGCGACGTTCTTCTCTTTCGGGGAAACCTGAGAAACGTGGGCGGTGGCGGGGCCTCCATTATCCTGCACCCCGCAATCCTGTTTACGCAAGCGTGCGGTAAACCAGAATTCCGAGCCGCAGCCGAATTCGCTGTTTACCCCCACTTCGCCCTGCATCAACTCGGCCATCTGCTTCGAGATCACCAAGCCGAGACCGGTTCCGCCAAAATTCCGAGCGGTAGAGACATCCACCTGTGTAAACTTATTGAAAAGCAATCCGATCTTATCGGCCGGAATGCCGATCCCCGTGTCGCGCACAGAAAACCGCAGAAGAACGTCGGCATCACGCTCTTCGACAAGCGAAACGCGGATATCCACCATTCCTGCCGGGGTAAACTTGAGCGCATTTCCGGTTAAGTTGGTGAGAATCTGGCGCAGCCGGCCCGGGTCACCTTGAAGCCGAGTCGGCACGGCGGGATCCACGTGGCAAAGCAGCTCCAGACCTTTTTCATGGGCACGCACGGAAAACAGGGAGACGAAATCATCCAACAGATAGGTCAAGTCGAAATCCAACCTTTCGAGCTGGAGTTTACCCGACTCGATCTTGGAAACATCCAGAATATCGTTGATGATCGCCAGCAAATCTTCGCCGCTGGCACGCACAGCCTTGGCATATTTACGCTGTTCCGGGGTGAGCTCCGTGTCCATCAACAATCCCGTCATGCCGATAATCCCATTCATCGGAGTTCGGATTTCGTGACTCATGTTTGCCAGAAACTCACTTTTGGTGGCGTTGGCCTGCTCGGCGCGCGCCGTGGCAGCTTCGAGACGACGGTTGGACTCGTGCAACTCGTCCTCCACCCGCTTGCGCATCAGCGCTTCGCCAATGTGCGCCGCAATCCCCTCGAGCTGCTTGACGACCGAAAGAGAGAAGCACCCCTTTCGCTTATCGTTAAGCTGCAAGAGGCCAACGATCTGTTCCTTCATCCGCACCGGCACGAGCGCCACCGATGCGTATCCCTGCCGGAGACACGCGTTGCGCGGATGAATGCGCAGTCTCTGACAGGTCGGCACATCCGTCAGATGGCTGATGTCATTGATCCAGAAACTGCCCCCCGCCGAGGAAAACGAAGAAGCTGAATCCGTCTTGTCAGAAACGACCATTCCACAGGCACACTCCAAACGGACCTCGTTCTTATTATTCGGGCCTGCAGCCCCCGCGTCGCCGCTGGGAAGCAGCGAACTTTCTTCGGCAAGAAAAACGCTGGAAAAACCGGTTGTCGCGAAGTACGGGAAATCGTTCCCATCCCGCATGCGCATACCTACGGCATCGAAGCCGGTGCGGGCCTTGATCAAAACGAGAATGCACCGGATCGACTCCCGAAGCGGCCCCGACTCGTTCAGAATCTGCAGGATCTCATTCCCTAAATCGCGATAAATTTCGACCTGCTTACGCTCGGTGATATCGCGCAGGAAAAAGGCGAGATGCTCGACTTGAGGGCGATAGGCACTGACTTGGAAATAGCGGCTGAGATCACGATTGAAATGTTCGAAAGTCACCGGGTGCCCCGATGAAACCACGTCTCCAAACCGCTCGATCCAGTTTGTTTCGGCTTCGGGGTGTGCCCTCAGAACCGTACTGCCAAACACCTCATTCGATTTTAATCCCGTGAGGTTCTCATACGCCGGGTTCACCTTGACAAACCGGTAGTCGCTGGGTTTGCCCTTATCGTTCCGAATGACCTCACAAAGCGCAAACCCCGAGGCCATGGAGTCGAAGAGCTGCCGATAACTTCTCTCACTCTCCTGCAACGCTTCATGCTGATGACGGAGGCGAAAGTCCGTGCGTTTGAGGAGGATAAAAAGCAGTCCCAGCAGGAACGCCAAAATCATCGCACAGACGGCAACCTCCCATTTCCAAAAACCGGCCGCCCGGCCCCATACGGCGATCTCAGCCCCGCTTTTCCGCCCAGACTGCTCAAACGCGCCCCACACTACCAAAAAGCCCATGGTAGAAATCGTCAACAACACCCCCACAAGCAAGGCGCCGGTCCCCTGAAGTAAGGGTGTCTTCTCTGTATTCATATCCGCTTTATTGTCACTCCACAGGCCGCAGCCCACATCCGTTCCCGGGGCGATCCCTTCACAAGCTGCTCATCAACGCATTCTTTCAAGTCCGAGAGCGGGATTCTGTCCGAGGTTTCACTTACTCATTTCACCGAATTTAAAATCATCCAGGTAATACGCCACCTTGTCCCTGGCTGTCGAGCAGAAGCCCAGCCATTCCATCGCCTGAAACGCATCACTGGCGAACAGCAGGTCCGAGACAACCACCTCCGGCTGACCCTCACGCGCCACCTTGACCGACCACCGTCCCGTCGCGCGCGGTCCAACGACCGTGTTCACAGTCACCTGAGCCCACGTATCCGCAGGAAGTTCGGCGACCAGGCGCTCCCCTCCCTTCAACTTGCCATCCGGACTCAGGAGGCGTGTCCGAGCAACGATTTTTCCGTCGCGGAACGTCAGGCAAGGCCCCGTCACATAGCCGTTACCGCCACCCTCAGGATAGTCGCGCCACTCCGTGAAGAACTCCGCGCCCACAGACAGCCGAACCGCGAACCGATTCTCGACCACCGCGTTGGTAAACGCGCAAGAGAACGTGAAATGCGGATTGTAGGCATAGGTCAGACCCGGCGCATCCTGCACTTTGAGCGACTGCTTGCCGGAAAAGGCCGTTTCCGCCGAGACCGCAATGCCGTCACCTTTTTTCTCCACATGCGTCGTCACGCTCGGGAACGGCGCGTTCAGCGGCAGGCCCTCAAAGTCCTCATCCACGCGACGGACCACATAGCGCTCGGGCTGAGGCGCGAAACGCACTTCCGGATAGGACTTCCGTGACGCGAGCTTACGCCATGCCCTGGAACCGTAGACGCCAGCCTGCGTATAATCGAAGGGACGGAATCCGGCCTTTAACGCGGGAGACGACGACTTGAGCCGGTAATCGCCCTTGGCCGCATTCCGGAACAGCGGATCGGCGATCCGCGACTGCGTATCCATACCGGCCTCCCGCCAGGCCTCCCACGAGCCACCGTTGAACGCGTTGCTCGCTATACCGTTCGGATTCCAATAGGTGTTCGCGTTCACCACCACGTCCGTGACCGTGCCGACCGCACCGGCCTGGCCGCGCCAGAACGCCGCGGAGTCGTTATCCCAATACACGATGTTATTGGTGAGGATGAATGCGGTGTGCGCTTCGATGCGCGACCGCTGGATCTGCCCGTTCAGGCTAAACGCCAGTATATTGTTGCGGAAGACGTTTTCCTGCCCATAGTGCTGATGAATATTGCCGGTCTTGGTGTGATGGATCAGATTATTCTCGTAGACCATTTGCGCGCTGCCCTCATCCGTATAGAGCCCCCAGCCGCCGCGACCGGTGTAGTCGTACGAAAAAACATCGTGGATGTGGTTGTTCGTAATGGCGGTGCCGTCCGAACGTCCGAGCGTATAGATGCCGCCCATGTCGCTCAGCACACCCCAGCCGATATGGTGAATATGGTTAAAAGCCAACGTGTTGCGGTGCGTCACGGTCTCGCGGTATCCCCAGGTCCACCCCATGGAGATGCCGGTGTAGAAGAAATCGCCGATGTCATTATGCGTCACCCGCACGTCGCTGGCATGGCCGATCCACACGCCCGTCGCCCCGGGGAAGACGCGCCCGCCTTCCTGCAGGATGTTATTGTCGATCACGATCCTGCCGGTCAGCTTATCGGGCAACTCTTCTTTACTCCATTTCGAATCGCCAATGCGCACCGCACCGCCGCCGACATCGTATACGTGACAATGTTCCAGCGCGCTCTCGCGGCAACCCTTGCGGAACCAGACTCCGTGCGGACCGGTATGCGAGAACACGCAGTCGCGGAAAGCCACCTGCCGCACTCCATCCAGCTCGACCGCCGCAGGCTGCGACACTGCGGCCTGGCCGTCGCCCTGACCGCGATCGGGCAAGAAGTAGGCGGCATAGGAGAAGGTCAAGCCCTGAAACGTCAGATGCGCGATCCATTTATCCGCCAAGGCGTCGCCCTTGAATTGCAGGAACGCCGTCGCGACCGGCGCGACCGGCGTGGTCTTTTTGATACTTTCACCCGGCAGCGGAAGATAGCTCAACAGTCCGTCCTTGTCGAGGTACCACTCTCCCGCCTCATCCAGCGCCTCCCTGAAATTCTCCAACCGGTATCGCGGCAGATAGCTCCCCCAATAGAAAAAGGTCCACGGCGAACTGGGCGTCACCACCACGCGCCCGCTCTCAGGTTCGACAGCCTGCACCCGCGACTGGCTCACTTCCCACGAATGGAAGACCCGCACCACCACGTTAGAAAGCTCATCGCGGCTTTTGCCTGCCAGCGGCGCGATGTCGGCTTTGTCAGCGATAAAAGCGCGCCGCGACAGGTCTGCGGCTTTGCCGGTCAGAGGGTCAAACCCGAACGGCACGGGCGCCTGCATATAATAATAGAACTGATTGGGTGACCGCGCCCGCGTGGCGCGCCGCCCGTTAATGTAGAGCTGCTCGAAGCGGAGCGACGGAGCGACCCGGGTATGCCAAACGCCGTCCGCACCGGCTTCAAAAAGCGGGAGGCGCTTGCCGCCGAAGAAAATCGGCTTTGCCCCCTCGGCCGCGACATAGTTCACCGGCGCGTCAGCGGTACCCGAGTCCTCGGGGCCGAACACAACCGGCTCTGTCAGCTCATATTCGCCGTCCGAGAACACCACGGTTACCGGCTCTTTTACGGCCGCCCGCGCCCGCATTTGCCGCACGCGGTCGCGCGCGCCTTGAAGTGTCGCCAGCGGCTGTTTGCGGTCCCCCGGCCCCGCATCATTTCCGCCCGGCGCCACGTACAGCGTACCCGCACATACCTGACACGCCGCCAACACAACGATCCCCAGCCAACACGCCGCACGCCCACTCCATCCGCTCATCATGATCCCCTCTGCTTTATGATGGCACTAGTTGTACCATATCCGGCGGGTTCAGGCCAGTAGAAGAGATGACAAGCGGCGGGGGAAAAGCGCGGGCACACCCTCCATTTCCGCTTTTTGCCCTTTCAGCTTGCATACTGACCTGAAGGTATGTATATTAGGCCCTTCGGAATTCAACCCGAAAGGCGAGCGATGGCGAGAAAAACCAAAGCAGAGGCAGAACTGACGCGTCAGAGAATCCTGAAGGCGGCACTCGATCTGTTCGTCGAAAAAGGGTACGAGCGGACAACCTTCCAGGATGTAGCCGACCGCATTCAACTGACAAAAGGAGCCGTGTACTGGCATTTCAAGAGCAAGCCAGACTTATTCGCCGAACTCGTTGCGGATATGACGGCAAAGCACAACGAACACGTTACCCGCAAGCTGCCCTCCCCGGTATCACTGAATGGGCTCGCCGCGCATTTCGTTGAAAGAGGACGTCTGATTGTCAGCAAATCCGTCAACCGCAAATACTTTCAGATGATGTTGAGCATGGATTGGCCGGCGGCACGATTTGTGCCCATCAAACGCCGTCTCCGGCTGCTTGAGACGGGACCCTTTGTGATCATCGAGAACACCTTGGCCGCTTTACAAATTAACGGCGAGGTGCGGCCAGACGCAGACATCGCCACCGCGTCAGCGGTGCTGGGCGCGACCTGGCTGGGGCTGATGAAATTGCAAATCGACCAGTGCCTGGAGATCGATTTGGAGAAAGCGATCCACTTCGGTTTCGGGACGGTGATCGCCGCCATCCGGGCATAACGTTTTAGTGAAACGGAGAGAACAATCGGAATGATAACGACTCAATCAAGAACCGCTTACTGCAAAGTTCGCCACGTGTGCCGACTTCGCTTTTTTGCGCCTCTCGCGGCGGGCGGCGCCCTGTTGACGCCCCTATTCTGCGGGCTCATGACGACCGGCTGCAACAGGCAGCAACAGGTGATGGCCCCCCCGACTCCGGAGGTGGCGACGATCACAGTCACGGAAAAACCCGTGCTGCTGACCATGGAGCTGCCGGGCCGGACATCTCCCTATCTCATCGCAGAGATCCGGCCCCAAGTCAGCGGACTCATTCTGAAAAGACTGTTCACGGAAGGCTCCGACGTCAAGGCAGGCCAGACACTCTACGAAATTGATCCTGCCCCGTTTAAAGCCGCGTTGGAAAGTGCGGAGGCGAACCTCGAGGCTACGAAGAAAGCCGCCGACCAGGCCCGCGCAGCGCTGAACGCCAGCCACGCGGGCGTAGCCCGGCAGCAGGCGACGGTTGCCTTCGCCCGCACGAACCGCCGGCGGTTTGAGGAGCTTCTCAAAGAGAACGCCGTTTCCGCCAGCGAAAGCGAACAAGCGGTGACCGCGGCCAATGTGGCAGAAGCGACCCTGACGGCCACCGAGGCCGACGTACAGAGCGCCCGTGAAGCGGTGGCTGCGGCCGAAGCGGCCATCAAGCAGGCTGCGGCGGCTCTGGAAACGGTCAAGATCAACTTGGGCTATACCCGGATCACCGCACCGATTCCCGGCCGCATCGGCAAATCCGCCGTGACCGACGGCGCCATCGTGACAGCCTATCAGCCCACCCCCCTGGCGACGATCCAACAGATGGACCCCATCTATGTGGACGTGCCCCAGTCCACCACCGAACTGCTGCGCCTCAAGCACCGCCTGGAGGACGGCCGCCTGCTCCACAACGGGACCGACCTGAATCAAGTGCAGATCATCCAAGAAGACAGCACCGCTTATCCGCTGGAGGGCAAGCTCCAGTTCCGCGACGTGTCCGTGGATACAACCACGGGGTCCGTGATTCTGCGGATGGTCTTTCCGAATCCGGACGGCGCGCTACTGCCAGGCATGTTCGTCCGCGCAGTGATCAAAGAAGGCGTCAATGAGAAGGCCATTCTGGTCCCGCAGCAGGCGGTTTCACGTGACCCGAAGGGAAATCCAGTCGCCTTGATCGTGACGGCATCTCATCGCGTTGAGCAACGCAAACTGAGCCTTGACCGGGCGATCGGCGACGAGTGGTTTGTGACCTCGGGCCTAACGCCCGGGGACCAAGTGATCGCCGAGGGGATGCAAAAAGTGCGGCCAGGCGCAGAGGTGAAAACAGTGCCCTTTAAGGATGGCGGGAAACCGGGCGCGGAAAACACCGTTCATCCGGCTCCAACCGAGAAGTAACGAAGGCTCGTCATGTTATCGAGATTTTTTCTAGATCGTCCCGTCTTTGCGTGGGTCATAGCCATCATTCTCATGGTGGCAGGTGGCTTGGCGATTTTCAATCTGCCCATCTCACAATACCCTCCCATCGCGCCCCCTTCCATAGCCATCACCGCTTTTTATCCCGGGGCGTCGGCGGAGACGGTGGAGAACAGCGTGACGCAGATCATCGAGCAGAAGATGACCGGCTTCGACCAGATGCTGTATCTTTCCGCCAGCAGCGATTCGTCAGGCTCAGCACGCATTGACCTGACGTTCGCGCCGGGGACCGACCCGGATCTGGCCTGGGCGCAGGTTCAGAACAAACTCCAACTTGCCATGGCGAACCTGCCGGCGGTGGTGCAGAACCAAGGTGTGAAGGTGAGCAAGTCCACCCGCAACTACTTGCTGATCGTGGGTCTGATCTCGCCGGACGAGAGCATGGACGGAAACGACCTGCGAGACTATGCCCAATCCAACCTGGAGAAGGTACTTTCGCGGGTGCCGGGCGTGGGCGAGGTGGAGGTTTTCGGAAGCCAGTACTCCATGCGTATCTGGCTGAACCCGGATAAGCTGACCGAGTATCAGATGACGGTTCAAGACGTGATCCTCGGGCTGCGGGCCTACAACGTGGAGGTGTCCGCCGGTCAGTTCGGCGGAGCTCCGGCGGTCAAGGGACAGCGGCTGAACGCCTCCATCATTGTCCAGAGCCTGCTCAAGACTCCGGATGAGTTTGCGGCCATTCCCCTGCGCACCAATCCGGACGGCTCCGTTGTGCGGGTGAAGGATGTGGGCCGGGCTGAATTGGGAACCGAGGCTTACGATATTGATGCCTTTTTCAGCGGCAAGCCCGCCGCCGCACTGGCGATCCGGCAGTCAGCCGGCGCTAATGCGCTGTCTACGGCAAATGCCATCAGGTCCACATTGGAGGAGATGAGCCGGTTTTTCCCCGCAGGCATGAAGATCGTTTATCCCTACGACACGACTCCGTTTGTGAGAGTCGCGATCCATGAAGTGGTGAAGACCCTCTTTGAGGCCATCCTGCTGGTCTTTCTGGTCATGTACCTCTTCATGGGGAACATGCGGGCCACCCTGATTCCCACCATCGCGGTGCCGGTGGTGATTTTAGGGACTTTCGCGGTGCTCGGGCTTTTCGGTTTCACCATCAACATGCTGACCATGTTCGCCATGGTGTTGGCGATCGGACTCTTGGTGGACGATGCGATCGTGGTGGTGGAAAACGTGGAGCGGCTCATGAGCGAGGAAGGGCTCTCGCCCTTGGAGGCCACACGCAAGTCGATGGACCAGATCACCAGCGCCCTGATCGGCATCGGGTTGGTGCTGTCGGCGGTGTTTGGCCCGATGGCATTTTTTGCGGGCTCCACGGGTGTCATCTATCGTCAGTTTTCCATTACAATCATCGCTTCCATGCTTCTCTCCGTGATCGTTGCGCTGATATTGACGCCCGTGTTATGCGCCTCATTTCTGAGACCGGTGCCCAAGGGGCACGAAGCGGCTGAAATGGGAGTCTGGTTCATGCGGCCTTTCTTCCGCTGGTTCGACCGGTTCTTTTCCCGCGGAAGGGACCGCTATGTGCGGCTGGTCGGGCACTCGCTTGCGCGCAAGACCCGCTACGTGTTTCTGTTTCTGCTGATCGTCGTGGCGATGGGCTTCCTGTTCAGGCGGATGCCGTCAGCCTACCTCCCGGATGAGGACCAGGGAATCCTCATGGTCCAAGCCTTATTGCCTGCGAACTCGACCCTGGAGCAGACCAAGAAGGTCATGGAAAACGTGCGCGACCATTTCCTGATCGATGAAAAGGAGGCCGTTGAATCCATTATGACGGTTTCGGGCACCAGCTTCTCGGGCCGCGGCCAAAACGCGGGGTTGGCCTTCGTTAAGCTCAGAGACTGGGAACTCCGTAAGAGCCCGAAATTGAAAGCGGGCGCCGTTGCCGGAAGAGCCATGGGCGCGTTTTCCCTGATCCGAAACGCCATGGTGTTTGCCTTTGCTCCTCCGGCCGTTATCGAACTGGGCCAGGCAAAGGGGTTCGATTTTCAGTTGCTGGACCGGGGCGGCCTTGGCCACGCCAAACTGATGGAGGCGCGCAACCAGCTTCTCGGCATGGCGGCCCAAGATCCGATTTTGACAAAAGTCCGTCCGAACGGATTTGAGGACGTGCCCGAATACCGGATTGACGTGGACTGGGCGAAGGCCGGTGCGATGGGTACGCCGATCAGCTCGATCCACAACACGATTTCCGCAGCCTTCGGAAGTGCGTATGTCAATGACTTCATCCAAGGCGGACGCGTGAAGCGCGTCTATGTCCAGGCCGATGCCCCCTACCGCATGTCACCCGAGGATCTTGCGAGACTTTATGTGCGCAACGCCACGGGCAAGATGGTACCGTTCTCCTCGTTCGCGACCGGTCACTGGAGTTCCGGCTCGCCCAAACTGGAACGCTTCAATGGATTCCCGTCTGTCAACATTCAGGGCGAATCCGCGGCTGGGAGGAGCTCCGGCGAGGCGATGCGTGCCATGGAGGAGTTCGTGAAAAAGCTGCCGCAGGGTATCGGCTATGACTGGACCGGGCTTTCCTACCAAGAGCGGCAAGCCGGTTCCCAGGCAGCGCCCCTTTACGCCTTCTCGATCCTGGTCATCTTCCTGTGTCTGGCAGCCCTTTACGAGAGCTGGCCGATCCCGATTTCGATCCTGCTCGCACTGCCCTTAGGGGTCATCGGCGGCGTGATCGGCTCGACGCTCCGGGGATTACCCAACGACGTTTACTTCCAGATCGGCCTGCTGACCACGCTCGGCCTGACCACCAAGAACGCCATTCTGATCGTGCAGTTCGCCAAAGCCCGCGTGGAGGACGGCATGGGGATGATCGAGGCGACGCTGGAGGCCTCCAAACTGCGACTGCGCCCGATTGTCATGACCTCGCTGGCATTCGGCTTCGGCGTCATGCCGTTGGCGTTCGCAAACGGCGCCGGCGCCGGCGCGCAAAAGGCCATCGGCACCGCCGTGCTGGGCGGCGTCATAACGTCCACGTTCTTGGTGACGCTTTTTGCGCCGCTTTTCTTTGTCATGATCGAGAAGGCTTTTGGCAAACGCGGCAAGAAGCGCCTTGCCAAGGGCCTTGAAAGCAAACAGGAATAACGGACTACCGGAACGTTGAAAGATCGGAAATCGCAAGACTCTGAAACGAGAACCCTGACATGAACAAAACCTTACGCTTTCTTTTGATCGGCATCGCCAGCCTCCAGCTCGGCTGCACGCTGGCCCCCAACTATTCACGCCCGAAGGCTCCGATTCCCGACGCGTGGCCGACCGGCATGGCCTATGCGGGAACGACGGCGACGAACGCCCCGGACGCCCAACAGCTTGCATGGCGTGAATTTTTCACGGATGAAAAACTGCGACACGTCATCGGCACGGCGCTCACGAACAACCTCGACCTGCGGGCGGCCGCACTGAATGTGGAGATGGCCCGCGAACTGTACGGCATTCAGCGCGCAGAACTGTTTCCAACCCTCAATGCCGCAGGCAGCGAGGTCAAACAGCGGCTGCCTGCAGATCTCTCGAACTCAGGGCGCAGCCAGACCACCACACGCTATGACGCCAATCTCGGCGTCGCCGCTTGGGAACTCGACTTCTTCGGCCGCATCCGCAGTCTGAAGGACCGCGCCCTGCAGGAATACCTGGCCACGGAGCAGGCCCGCCGCAGCGCGCAGATTCTGATGATCTCCTCAGTGGCCAACACCTATCTGGCGCTGGCCGCAGATCGGGAGAGCCTGCGACTGGCCGAAACCACGCTAAAGTCACAGGAGGATGCCTACAAATTGATCAAGCGGCGCTACGATTCCGGCATCGTGACCGAGCTGGACCTTTACCGCGCCCAGACGCAGGTCGATACCGCCCGCGGCGACGTCGCCCAATTCAAGCAACGGACCGCGCAAGGCGAGAACGCTCTGAATCTCGTGGTCGGATCGCCCGTGCCCGCAGAACTGATGCCTGCGCTGCTTGAAGATATCACCCCGCCCAAAGACATCCAGGCAGGCATGTCTTCCGAGGTGCTCCTGCTCCGCCCCGATGTTGCGCAATCCGAAGACCTGCTTAAAGCCGCCAACGCCGATATCGGCGCGGCGCGGGCCGCGTTTTTCCCGCGCATTTCCCTGACGGCCGCCTTCGGCACCGCCAGCAGTGAACTCGACGGGCTCTTCAAAGGCGGATCAGGCACCTGGAGCTATGCGCCGCGAATCGTCATCCCGGTTTTCGACGCGCGCACATGGTCGGCATTCCGGGCGTCGAAAGTGCAACAAAAGATGGCTGTAAACCAGTACGAAAGAGCCATTCAGAGCGCGTTCAGGGAGGTGGCCGATGTGCTGGCCGTGCGCGGAACGATCAACGAGCGAGTCGCGGCGCAACAGTCGCTCGTTGACTCTGTCGCGGCCACTTACCGCTTATCCTCCTCCCGTTACGACAAAGGAATCGACAGCTACCTGAGCGTCCTGGACGCGCAACGATCGCTTTACAGCGCGCAAGAGGGACTTGTCATACTCAGGTTCGCGAAACTCGCCAATCTGGTGCGGCTCTATGCCGTGCTGGGAGGCGGGGGCGACGCCGAGGAGCCAGACAAAGAGGATATCACGCCGCTTCTCCAAGCACCCTGACCCGTAATGCGCGGACGAAGGCCGCGAGCACCTTCTTTCTCCGGGCGTGCGTGGCCCCAAATAGGCCATTTTATGACCTGTTTAAGGCCAAGTTTGTTTTGACAAGTCCCGCCCATTTTGAAATGTTGGACGATACGTATAAGTAACAGGGATTTTGAGCTGGCGGATTCATGGGGGAAGCTTTTCCGTACAGACAAGGAGAAGAGGCATGACAACGGGACAATCAGATTATCACGGCGGAAGATCCCAACGAGACAACAGGGGGCAAACGGTGTCGCGAACGATCCCTTACCGCCCGTTGGCGGCTCTTCTTCTTTGCGGGCTTTTCACAGCCGCCTGCAACCGACCGGCCCACATACCGACGGCCTCGATCTCCACGCCAGAAGTCGCGACCGTCACCGTCGTTCCGCATCCACTCTTGCTGACGACCGAGTTGCCCGCCCGCACATCGCCCTACCGGATTGCAGAAATCCGGCCGCAGGTCAACGGGCTTATTTTAAAAAGGCTCTTCACGGAAGGCTCCGACGTCAAGGCTGGCCAGACGCTTTACGAAATTGATCCGGCCCCGTTTAAGGCGGCGCTGAACAATGCCGCAGCGAATCTCGCGGCTTCGAGGAAAGCGTGCGACCAGGCGCGCTCTTCGCTGAATGAAAGCCTGGCGGGCGTGGACAAGCAGCGGGCGACCGTCGCCTTCGCGCGCACAAACCGGCAACGGTTCGAGGAATTATTCAAGGAGAAGGCCGTTTCAGCCAGCGACTGCGAACAAGCCGTGACCGAGGCTCAGGTTGCCGAAGCCGGCCTTAAAGCCGCCGAAGCCCAAGTGCAGAGCGACCGCGACGCGGCGGCTGTCGCCGAAGCGGCGATCCAACAGGCTGAAGCGGCGCTCGAGACGGCCCGCATCAACCTGGGGTACACACGGATCACCGCACCCATTTCCGGCCGCATCGGGTCTTCCACGGTGACCGACGGAGCCATCGTCACCGCCTACCAGCCCGCCGCCCTCGCCACCATCCAGCAACTGGACCCCATCTATGTGGACGCGTCCCAATCCACCGTCGAACTGCAACGCTTACAGCAGCGCCTGGAGAAAGGGCAGATGAGCCGGGACGAAGCCAGCGCCAACAAAGTGCGACTCCTATTGGACGACGGCACCCCGTATCCTTTAGAGGGAACGCTCCAATTCCGCGACGTGTCTGTGAATCCCACCACCGGATCTGTGATTCTTCGGATGGTCTTTCCCAATCCGAGCGGCAAGCTCCTGCCGAACATGTTTGTCCGCGCGATGGTGAGCGAAGGCGTCAAGGAACAGGCCATCCTGATTCCGCAACAGACCGTGACCCGCAATCCGAGAGGCGAGCCTGTCACGCTGATCGTGGACGGCGAAGAGAAGGTCCAACAAAGGACGCTCACGCTTGACCGTTCGCTCGACGATCAGTGGCTCGTTTCCGCCGGGCTCCAAGCCGGTGACCGGGTGATCGCCGAGGGGTTGCAGAAGGCGATCCCCGGCACAGTCGTGAAAGCCGTTGCCTTTGAGCCCAATCCGAAGCAAGGACTGAAAACGGAAAACGCGGCCCAACCGGCTTCGCGGTCGAATTAATTACCGGAGACGCAGCATGTTATCGAGATTCTTCTTGAACCGTCCGGTTTTCGCCTGGGTCATCGCCATTATGCTCCTGGTGCTGGGCGGGCTGGCGATCCACAACCTGCCCATCTCCCAGTATCCTCCCATCGCGCCACCCTCCATCCGCGTGGGATGTCTTTACCCCGGAGCCTCGGCCGAGACCGTCGAAAACAGCGTCACGCAGATCATCGAGCAACAGATGACCGGTTTGGACAAGCTGCTGTACATGTCCGGCAGCAGCGACGCGGCCGGCATATCCGCCATCACATTGACTTTTGCCCCCGGAACCGATCCCGATCTCGCCTGGGCCAAGGTGCAGAACAAGCTGCAACTAGCCATGGCACGGCTGCCTGACGTGGTGCAGCGCCGAGGCGTCAACGTTCGCAAATCCACTAAGAATTACCTGCTGATCGTGGGGCTGATCTCCGAAGACGGCAGCATGAACGACATCGACTTGCGGGACTACGCCCTCTCCACGGTGCAGCAAGTGCTGTCGCGGGTGCCGGGCGTCGGAGAGGTGGAAGGCTTCGGCGGCGAGTATGCGATGCGCATCTGGTTCAACCCCGACAAACTGACGAGCTACAGCCTGACGGTGGAAGATGTCGCCAAAGCGCTTCAGACCTATAACGTGGAGATCTCCGGCGGCCAGTTCGGCGGAACCCCGGCGGAGGACGGTCAGCGCCTCAACGCTCCCATTATCGTGCGCAGCCTACTCCGAACCCCCGAGGAATTTGCCGAGATTCCTATCCGCATCACCTCGGACGGGTCCATCCTGCGGATCAAAGACATCGCGAGGACAGAGCTGGGCAGCGATCTTTCAGACAGCGTCACAACCTTCAACGGCATGCCTGCCGCCGCACTGTCCATCCGGCAGGAGCCCGGCGCCAACGCACTGGAAACGGCGGAGGCCATCAAAGCGAAGATCGAAGAATTGAGCCGCTATTTTCCGCCAGGCGTGAAAGCCATTTATCCCTATGACACGACGCCCTTCACCAAAGTGGCCATCGAAGAGGTGGTGAAAACCCTGTTCGAGGCGGTCGGCCTGGTCTTCCTGGTGATGTACCTCTTCATGGGAAATCTGCGGGCTACGCTCATCCCGACGATCGCGGTGCCGGTGGTTCTGCTGGGCACGTTCGCCGTTCTGGCGGTTTGCGGCTTCTCGATCAACATGCTGACCATGTTCGCCATGGTGCTGGCCATCGGCCTGCTGGTGGATGACGCCATCGTGGTCGTGGAAAACGTTGAGCGGATCATGCGCGAGGAGCGCCTTGGCCCCAAAGAGGCCACCGCCAAGTCCATGGACCAGATCACACCCGCCCTGATCGGCATCGGGTTGGTGCTTGCGGCGGTTTTTGGTCCGATGGCGTTCTTCTCCGGTTCCACGGGCGTGATCTACCGCCAGTTTTCAGTGACGGTCGTGGCCGCCATGCTTCTTTCCGTTGTGGTGGCACTGATCCTGACGCCGGTTCTTTGTGCCGCGATCCTCAAACCCATTTCCGAAGGGCATCCCTCGGCAGAAAGCGGGTTTTGGTTGCTGCGGCCCCTTTTCAGGTCGTTTGACCGCGTCTTTTTCGGCGTCAGAGACCTCTATCTCAAACTGGTCGGCCACGCCTTAGCGCACACCTTCCGATACCTGTTCGTGTTTCTGCTGATCGTGGCGGCGATGACGTTCCTCTTCATGCGGCTGCCGAAGGGCTATCTCCCAGACGAAGACCAAGGCGTCCTGATGGTCCAAATCCGGCTTCCGACGGGATCCACGCTGGCGCAATCCAAGGCGGTCATGGAAAAGGTCAGAACCTATTTTCTCGTGGAAGAGAAAGATGCGGTGGAGTCCTGCATGACAACCGCGGGCCAAGACCAGTCGGGACGGGCACAGAATATCGGCATGGCTTTTATCAAGCTCAGGGATTGGAAACTCCGCGCCCATCCGAAGCTGAAAGCAGACGCGGTCGTCAACAGGGCCATGCGGAATTTTTCAAAGATCCGCACCGCCATGGTGTATGTCTTCGCGCCGCCGGCGGTTCTGGAACTGGGTAACGCCAAGGGCGTCGATTTCCAGTTGCAGGACCGCAGAGGCCTGGGACACAAGGGCCTGATGGAGGCCCGCAACCAGCTCATCGGGATGGCGTCAAAGGATCCGCGCTTGACCCGGGTGCGCCCCAACGGGCTGGAAGATGTGCCACAATACCGAATCGACGTCGATTATGAGAAAGCGGGAACTTTGGGCATCCCCGTTGCCGCCATCCACACCACCATCTCGACTGCGTTCGGAGGCTCCTACGTCAACGACTTCATCAAGGATGGCCGCGTCAAGCACGTGAACATTCAAGCCGACACGCGCTTCCGCGAGCAACCCGAGGATCTTGACAAACTCTACGTACGCAACTCAGAAGGCCTGATGGTCCCCTATTCCACGTTCGCGTCCGGGCACTGGAGCGTCGGCTCTCCCAAACTGGAGCGCTACAACGCCTTTCCGTCCGTCAACATACAAGCTGAACCGGCACTGGGAAGAAGTTCAGGTGAGGCGATGCAGGCCTTGGAGGAGGCTGCCGCGAAGCTGCCAAGACAAATCGGGTTCGACTGGACCGGGCTTTCTTATCAGGAGCGGCAGGCAGCCACCCAAACGGGGCCTCTTTATGCCTTCTCTGTCCTCGTGATCTTCCTCTGCCTGGCTGCCCTTTACGAAAGCTGGACCATCCCCGTTTCGATTCTGCCGGTCCTTCCCTTAGGGATCATCGGCGGTGTCATCGCCTCGGGCCTGCGGGGGTTGAACAACGACGTCTACTTTCAAATCGGGCTGCTGACAACCATGGGGCTGACGGTTAAGAACGCCTTTCTGATCGTTCAGTTCGCCAAGGCCCGCGTCGAACAGGGCATGGGGTTGATCGAAGCGACCGTGGAAGGCACGAAGCTGCGCTTCCGGCCCATCGTGATGACCTCGCTGGCGTTCGGCTTCGGCGTCCTTCCCATGACGTTGACGACCGGTGCCGGCGCGGGCGCGCAACACGCCATCGGAACCGGCGTGCTGGGCGGAATGATCACAGCGACTTTTCTCGTTATCCTCTTTGCCCCACTGTTCTACGTGCTGGTCCAGAAGACCTTCGGCAAGCGCAAGGAAGACGAAACGGAATGAGGGCAGCGGGATGACGATCCCGACCTACACCTTATCAGGCACCACATAAGGCGCGCGATACTCGCGGGTCAGCAAGGCGTTGGCTTCCGCGTCGTTAGGGAAGCGCATCGCCACGGGATCAAAGGTGAGCGTGCGGCCCAGCCGATAGGCGATGTTGCCCAAGTGGATCACGGCGCAGGAGTAGAAGCCGTCCTCAATACCCTTATTAAACACCGCGGGGTCAGGAGACCGGATGGCGTTCACAAAATTCTCGTAGTGGTTTCCGAGCCCGGAGCCGGATTCCCCCGGCTCGCGCTTTTCGCCCATAAAGGTCTGCCATTTGTCAACGTCCTTGGCCATATAGCCGTTCGAGCCGAAGAACAGGTTTCCGGTCACATTGCCACCGCTGGTGGCCATGTAGGTGTTGCCCTGCTTTGCGCCCTTAAGCCACATGCCGTCCTCGCCGTTGGCGATCCAGTGGCGGACCTCGAACTGCAGTATCTTTTTCTTGTCGCCGCCACCTTTAGGATTGGGAAATTCGAACAGCGCCATCAGTACGTTGGGCGTTTCCTGCGCGTCATCGAACATGAAATGCCCGCCCATGGCCGTGATCTTGGTCGGCAGCGTCACGCCAAGTCCCCAGCGCGCGATGTCCATCTCGTGGACGCCCTGGTTGCCCATATCCCCGCAGCCGTACTCCCAGTTCCAATGCCAGTTGTAGTGAAAGCGGTTCTTGTTGAACGGCCGCACCCGCGCCGGCCCCAACCACAGATCGTAGTCCACGCCTTCCGGCACCGGTTCATCGGGATAGCGCCCGATGGTGTTGCGCCATTTATAACACAACCCCTTGGCCATATAGACCTCGCCAAGCCCGCCCTCGTGCAGAAACCTGGCCATGGTTTGCGCGCACGGATTGCTGCGCTGCTCCGCGCCATCCTGAACCAGCACCTTGTATTTCTTAGCAGCCTCGACCAACTTCTGGCCCTCGAAAACGTTGTGGCAACAGGGCTTTTCAACCGACACGTGCTTGCCGGCCTGGATCGCCCAGATCGACGCGAGCGTATGCCAATGGTTTGGCGTGACCACCGAAACCGCATCGATTTCCTGATCCTCATAAAGCTTACGCAGATCGGTGTAGGTCTTGGGAGCCTTGAGGCCCTTGTCGGCAAAACGCTTCTTGATGACCGGCGCGAATTGGTTTCCGTCCACATCACACAGAGCCGCCACCTCGACGTTCGGCAACTTACTGTAAGCATCGATGTGGCTTTGGCCCATACCGTGTATGCCGACCACCGCTACACGCACGCGGTCATTCGCCCCCGCCCACGCACGGTTTGTTCCCCACAACATCGCGCACCCCGCCGTCGCCATAAACTGCCGTCTCGTCATCGTCCACCTCCGTTTGCCACCGTTTTTATCACATCCCGTTTCCCGGAATCACGACGTCCACCGTTACCTTAACAGTGTATGTTTCCACCCGCTGTCACGCAAGCGGATTACGCGTTTTAATTGTGCTGTATCCGGAATTCGGATACACTACAAACAAACACTGAAAGACGAATCACGTGTCTACGCTTCCTCAGGGATCTGACACGCGCGTACAGGAGTGGGATTATCTCATGCCAGAAACAACGCAACCACCACCCAAAGCCAGTCGGGCGCTCACTTCTTTTTTCAGCGCAGATGACATCCTCATCCGTCAGGAGGGAGTCTCGCGCAACCAGCTGATTCGGCAACTCCTGGTCCATCTGGCCAACAACCATGAGATCATGGAGGTGGACACCTATTACAACGCCATCATCGAGCGCGAAAACGCCAACGACACAGTCGTATCCAACGGCATCGCCATTCCGCACGCGCGTCTCGACGGCTTGCAGCGTCCCTATGTCGGCGTCGCCACTTCGGCCCAAGGCATCCCGTTCACCGACGACAAGCCGCCGGCTCATCTGATCCTTCTGCTGCTCATCCCTCGCGAGCAGCCCGGCCTTTACCTGCAGATTCTCCGCGCGCTGGCCAACATCCTGCGCGATCGGGATGCGGCAAGGTCCGTTTCGCAACTCACGACCACCGAAGAGGTCTTGCGTTTCTTCGAGCGCGGCGGCATGATTCTGCCGGAATACATCTGCGCTGCCGACATCATGCGCGACGAATTCATCGCGCTGCGCGATAGCGACAGCTTGAAAGCCGCCATCGACTGCTTCATTTCACAGAATGTCAGTGAAGTTCCCGTCATCGACCGCGACGGCGACTTGGTCGGAGTCGTCAGCGCGCGCGCGCTGCTCAAAGTCTGTCTTCCCGATTACCTGCTCTGGATGTCTGATCTTTCGCCGATCGTTAACTTCGAACCTTTCACCAACGTTCTCCGCAACGAACAAAGCACGCGGCTATCCGCTATTCTCCTCAACGAATACGCCTCGGTGCAGATGAAGGCTCCCGCCGTTTCCGTCGCAGCGGAAATGATGCACCGAAACGCCTCGAAGTGTTATGTCCTCAATGGTAAAAAACTGAAGGGCCTTATTGAACTGCCCGCCTTTCTGAACAAAGTTTTCCGGGAGTAACGTTCCATGTACAGCGAACCTGTTGTCGAGACATCCCCCCTCCACGCCGTTCAAAAAATCGGCCTCATGGCCGGCTTAACCGCCCTCGCGGGCTGGGGCGCGTACGGCTTCGGCCTCGCACCGAACGCGTTGGCGATCGTCGCGGTCTGCACGTTCATCGCCGTGATCTGCACCACGCTTTTCTTTTCCACTCACCGCCTGGCCATCGCGTTCCTCGGCGTCGCCGTGCTTATCGGCACGCACGCCATGACCCTGCGCGGCCTGCTGCACTCCACCGAGCTTGACATCATTCTCTTTCTCATCGGCATGATGATCATCGTTGGGGCGCTCAAAGACCTCGGCTTTCTCACCTGGATCATCCAGACCATCCTCAATATCAAGCGGATGACAGGCAAAACGTTCACCATCATTCTCTGTCTGCTATCCGCCCTGCTTTCGAGCCTCATCGGCGAAATTTCCTCGATTGTCGTTGTGCTGGCGCTGGTCTTCCAAGTCTGCGACTCGCTCAAAGTGCGCGCCACGCCGTTCGTGCTGATCGCCGTCCTGTGCACCAACATCGGCTCAGCCGCGACGATGCTCGGTAATCCGGTGGGCATTTTCATCGGCAACAAGGCGGGGTTAACCTTTAACCAATTCATTGTCGGCGCCATGCCGATCACGCTCGTTTCGCTCGCGGTCACGATGGCCGTCGTGCTGTGCTGGTATCGGAAGAGTATCGCTGAGATGACGCTGCAAATTGCTGAGCATCAAAAGACCCATCAAGGCATGGGGCCCTTGGTCCGTCTTCCCCGCCGCCGGGGCTTTTTCGTGCTGCTGGTGACCGTCCTGATTATCGCTTTTCACCATCAGATCGAAAATATCCTGGGGCTCACCGGTGCCGAGAACATCAACGCGATCCTCATCATCACGCCGCTCATCATCTCGGGCCTGCTCATGCTTTACCGTCCGCAGAGGGCGCGTCACTATATAGAACACGAAGTCGAATGGTGGACCCTGCTATTCTTCATGCTGCTTTTCGCCATCGCAGGCGGCTTGCGGGAGCAGGGCGTCACCAGCAACCTGGCCGACAAACTCGCCGCGCTCAGCACCGGCGGACCGAAAGCGCTGATCCCGTTCGTTGTGGGCATTACGTCGATCGGATCCGCTTTCGTCGACAACATCGTCTTTGCTGCAGCATTCACCCCGGTCATCGAGTCGCTGCTCGAGCATTCGGCCGACTATTCCGTTCTCTGGTGGGCGCTGCTCTTCGGCGCCTGTTTCGGAGGGAACATTACCGTAGTGGGTTCGACCGCCAATATCGTGGCGCTCGGGCTGCTCGAAAAGCACGGGCACGCCCACATCGCCTTCTTCGAGTGGCTTAAGATCGGGCTGCTGATCGGCGTGCTCACGGGAGTCATCGCCTGGGGAATGCTGAACATCATGGACTTGCCGCGCCCGAGCCTGCGGTCGGCCCAGGCGAACCCCGCAACCGCCGTCCAGCTTACGACACTCCTTGCGCCGCTCCCGGCTCAATGACCACATGTTGCCTTCAGCCATAACAAAAAAAATGGTGACCGCCTGGGGCGGTGCGGATGTCTACGGGCAAGCGGAAAAGCTGGTGAAACGCGGCGCGGTCCTCAAAGCCGACCTGAAGGATAACCTTGTCACCGGCGTCATCGCCCGCGAATCCGCCTCCGAAATCCACACCAAATTCCGACTCCGCGAGAACGGCACCATCGAGAGCCTGTGCCCCTGCTTCACCAACCGCAGCCAAGGCCTCGTCTGCCCGCACGTCGTCGCTCTCGGAATCACCCTCATGCTGCGCCATGCCGACCCGCTGCGCGAGCAGAAATATCAGGAGGACCAGCGGCGCGCGCGCCGCCTGGCAGAAGTGGACGCCGCAGATTTCCTGCAGCGCAGCCCTCGTGGCGCACCGGTCCGCCTCGCGCTCGAGATGCCAACATCTTGGGTCTCCGATTTCTGGAAGGGGAAGCTGGTCATCAGCCTTCGGCTATTTAACGAAAGCGAGTCCCTGCCACCCGAGTCCGTACCGCGCGGCACACTCCTTGCCCTCTCGCCTGGCGATGAGAACCTGCTTTCCGTGCTTGAAGACATCTGCGGAGGACCGCCACCCGGCAGCTTCGGAGTCTCCTCTGCGGATTTCCTCAACATCCTCGCCGTCGCCACACACGCCCGCCTCGCCGTCGCCGGCAAAGAAGGGCTGACCATAGAAACGATTCCCATGCAGACGACCCTGCGGGTCGATCTTGATCATGACACCGGCGAACTCATCATCTACCCGTTTACCGAGTTGCCCTTCGCCCGCGTCGGCGAACTGCCGGTCTATCTGGTCCAAGGCCGCCAGGGCCGCATTTTCGCCAACGGCCACATCTGGCCCATGAAGAACGTCCTCCCCGTCCCCTACCACAGCATCTACCAGAAGGACGAGGTTGTGCCGCGCGAGCGGGTCATCAACTTTCTCCGCCGCGACTTGCCGAATCTTCAGGCCATCACATCCGTCGAGCTCGAGCTTCAGCCGGACCTTTTCGTCACGCGGCCAGGCGCACCGGTGTTCCACCTTGAGCTGCAAGGCAGCCGAGCCTCCCTGCGCGCCACCCTTGTTGCGGCCTATGGTCCGCACCGCTTTCCCGCGGGTTTGCCGGACACGCAAGCCGAGTTCGCGTTGCCCGACGCTGAGGATATTCTCACCTACCACACACGCAACCTGCCCGCGGAAAAGGCCGCCGCCGCCCTGCTTGGGCATCACGGTTTCACCGACGAGGGGACCTCCTCGACCCTGGTGGGCGTGCGGGAGGTGCTCAATTTCCTCGGTAGCGGCTACCCCTCATTCGTCCGCAGAGGCTGGAAGGTCGCCTTTTCCGACAAGCTGCTCAAAATTGTTGACGACCTCCCTGTCGTCACGCCCGTCGTTCAGATCGCCGAAAAGAGCAGCGGCTGGTTCGACGTCGGCTTCACCTTTGATCTGCCTGGCCGCGGAGCGCTGCCGCCCGCAGATGTTCAACGCGCCATCAATCGCGGCGACGCCTTCCTCGAACGCGACGGTGAGACCTTGCTCATCGACCGTGAGGCCATCGATTCCATGCGCACGATCTTTAACGACTGCCAGAGCCGCGAAAGCGCCGCCCCCGGCCATTTCCTCATGCCGTCGGTCTACGCGCCCTTTGTGCAGGCTTCGCTCAACGCCCTCGACGGCATCGACGTTGAAGACCCGCCTGACTGGCGCGAGAAGGCCGCCCTCAGCAACCGCTCCGGCAACACGCGCCTCATGCCGGTGCACCTCGGCGCGCTGGAGAACACCCTGCGCCCTTACCAGAAAGAGGGCGTCTACTGGCTCCGTTTCCTCGAATCCTCCGGCCTCAACGGCCTGCTCGCCGACGAGATGGGCCTGGGCAAGACACTCCAGACCCTGACCTGGCTGAGTCTGGCGCGCACCGACCCGCAAGCCCAAAGCAAGCCCGCGCTGGTGGTCTGCCCCACCAGCCTCGTCGAAAACTGGAACCGTGAAGCTGAGACCTTCGTTCCGAACCTGCGACGCCTCGTGGTGAGCGGACCGGACCGCGACACGCTTTTCGCGCAGATTCCGAAAAGCGATCTGGTCATCACTTCTTACGCGCTTCTGCGCCGCGACCTCGACGCCTACCGCGCATTCCAGTTTTCCGTGGCCGTGCTCGACGAAGCTCAGCACATCAAAAACCGCTCCACGCAGAATGCCCTCGCCGCCAAACAGATCAACGCCGTCGGCAAACTGGTGCTCACCGGAACGCCCGTCGAGAACAGCGTGGCCGATCTCTGGTCGATTATGGACTTCCTGATGCCGCAGTACCTCGGCGAGTACGAGATGTTCCGCTGCCGCTATGAGCTGCCCATCGCCGCGGGCGACCGCGAGGGTGAGACCGCGCAGGCCAAACTGCGCCGCAAAATCCACCCTTTCCTGCTGCGCCGCCTCAAAAAAGACGTGGCCAAGGATCTTCCCGAAAAGATCATCAAGGTCTCCTTCTGTCCGCTTACGCTCGACCAGCAGCGCGTCTACAACGACTTGCTCGCCGAGTCGCGCCGCACCATCGGCGACCTTGTCAAGGCCAAGGGTTTCGACCGCTCCCGCTTCGAGATCCTTGCCATCCTCATGCGCCTGCGACAAGTCTGCTGCCACCTCGACCTGCTCAAGGAACACCACACGCCCGGAGCCTACGAAGCGCCCTCCGCCAAGCTCGACGCCTTCTTCGAACTGCTCGATGAGGCCATGGACGGAGGCCACCGCATTCTGGTTTTCAGCCAGTTCGTTTCCATGCTCAAACTGCTGCGAGCGGAGCTCGATCAGCGCGGCCTGACCTACTGTTATCTGGACGGTTCGACCCAAGATCGCCTGGAACAGTGCCAGCGCTTCAATCTGCAACCCGACATCCCGGTTTTTCTCATCAGCCTCAAGGCGGGCGGCACGGGCCTCAACCTGACCGGAGCGGACATGGTGGTTCATTTCGACCCTTGGTGGAACCCGGCGGTGGAGGATCAGGCCACAGACCGCGCCCACCGCATCGGCCAGAGGCGCACGGTCTACAGCATCAAGCTCATCGCCGAGCACACGGTCGAGGAGAAGGTGCTGGCCATGCAGCAGAAGAAGCAAGCGATCATCAACGCCACAATCGGCGTCACCGACGAGTCAGTCATGCAGAAGCTCACCTTCGACGACATCCGCGACCTCATCGGGCTCTAATGAAAAACATCGACCGTCTGGGCACCCACAACATCGGGCAACTCCTGAAAGAGTTCTCGATTCCCGCGATTATCGGCACGGTCGGTAATGCGTTCTACAACGTCGTTGACCGTCTCTACATCGGTCAGGGGTGCGGGCTTGACGCCATCGCAGGGGTTGCGCTTGCCTTCCCTTTCATGATCATCCTCGTCGCCTTTGGCACGCTGATCGGCGTCGGCTCTGGAGCGCTGCTCTCGCTCAAGCTGGGCGAACGGAACCGGGTTGACGCGGAAAAAGTGCTGGGCCAGTGCGTCGCCGTAAAACTTCTTTTTTTTCTGACGATCCCGTTTTTCGGGCTCACCTACATGGATAACTTGTTGCCGGTTTTTGGCGGCACACCCGAAGCCATCCCGTATGCCCGCGACTACTTGCGGATCATCCTGTTCGGAAACGTATTTGCGCATCTCAGCTTCGGTTTAAGCAACCTGATGCGGGCAGAGGGAAACGCCCGGCTCTCCATGCGCTGCATGCTTTTGGGTGCGATCCTTAACATCCTTCTCGATCCGCTCTTCATCTTTGTTTTCGACATGGGAGTCCGCGGCGCTGCCTGGGCGACCAACATCGCCATGTTCTGTTCCGCCGTTTACGCGCTCCACCACTATCTTTCGAAAAACAGCGTGGTCAGGCTCCGCCTGGCGCGCATCCGGCTCTATCCGGGCTTGCTCCTGCGCGTTTTCGCCATCGGGCTCTCTCCTTTCGCGATTCAGCTCATGGCGGGCATGATCAACATCACCTTCAACAGGACCTTTCTGAAATGGTCGGCCACCACACAGGCAGCGACCATCGAGATCGCGGCCATGGGCATCGTCAACAGCGTGCTGTTCCTGTTGCTCATGCCGATCTTCGGCTTGACGCAGGGGATGCAACCGATCATTGGGTACAACTACGGCGCGAAACAATACGACCGGGTCAGAGAAACCTACCTATTCTGCATGAAGATTGCGACCGCGCTCTGTTTGTTGATCACCATTAACGTCTTGATTTTCGCGTGGCCCATCGTGCGTTGCTTTACCCATGACCCCGGCTTGTTGCAGGCGGGCACACGCGGTTTGCGCATCTTCTGTTGCGCGTTTACGGTCATCGGCATGCCGATTGTCACCATCACCTATTTTCAGTCGGTGGGGCGTCCCGCTCTCGGAATCATCCTCAGCCTGCTTCGTCAGGTACTTATCCTGCTGCCGCTGATCGTTCTGCTGCCGCAGCTTTGGAGAGTCACCGGAATCTGGATAGCCGGACCTGTTTCGGATGTGCTCTCCTCAAGCGTAACCGCGTTTGTTGTCGCAGCGGAACTGCGACACCTCCGCCGCCTGAAGTAGGTCGGGATTGGAATCCCGCCACTCCCCATCGCCACCCCATTTGTCTACAACCAACCTAACGACTTCGACTTCAAAAATTTGGTTATTCGATAAAAACAGTGGGTGATAAATTCGGGTTGTTGCGTTTCAAGCAAGGGCCAGTATGCATGTTACGTGTCACAGGGGATATTTGTGATAGCGGATACGACTTTGGCTGGGAGCCTTTTCTGCCTGCGCCGGTCCCTG
>JADHEF010000669.1_pt1 | contig 31174 bp, 34 predicted proteins | sample 8952391 | NCBI WGS metagenome assembly JADHEF01 (sample SAMN16124439, study PRJNA663245) | bioreactor sludge metagenome | isolation source: sludge (nitrite) | place: India:Bengaluru | collected 2019-02-28 | reverse complement strand
GCTGCCATACCTTGTGGCAAACACCTGTCAGCCCTAAGGCGATCCCTGTGGGAGCCTGGCTTGCCAGCGATGGGCCGCAAAGCGGCCCCGATTTTTGTCAGTTCTGCTCAGCCACGCTTGCCTTGCCCTGGCGCGTCTCGATCTCACCAATCAAGCGCTTGGCCAGCGCCGGGTAGTTCTCGTCGAAATGGTGGCCGCCGGGCAGCTTCATGCGCTCGCCAACAGCCGTGCCATCGGTGCAGCCGCTTTCGTCAGCTTCCTCGACGCCATACACACACACCACCTTGGAGGCAGGCAGCTTGGCCATTTCCGGCCCGGTTGGCGCTTCCTGGCCCTCCTTGCCCAGCCAGCCCTCCACTTCGATCTCGAAACTGCCGCTGCGTGCAAAGGCCAGCAGCATCACGGCGTCGATACGCTGCTGGTCTTCGGCCGGCAGGCGGTTGTAGATCGCCGGCAGTACATCGGCCCCGAATGAATACCCAGCAAGCACGAACCGCTTGGTGCCCCATTTCTGGCGGTAGTGCTGCATCAGTTCGGACAGGTCGGCAGCGCTTTGCTCGGGGGTTTTGTGCTGCCAGTAATAGCGCAGCGTGTCGATGCCGACCACCGGGTAGCCCAGCTTGGCCATTTCGCCAGCGACGTCGCGGTCCAAGTCGCGCCAGCCGCCATCGCCGGAAAGGAACAGGGTGACGGTATCGGTGGTTTGCCCGGCCGGCACCTCGACTACCGGGACTGGCAGCGCGTTGCCATCGCAGCCGAGCAAGGCCTGGGTCAGTTGCGCCTTGAGCACCTGCGGCAGGTGGATGTCGTAATCGCTGATGCTGGTTTCGGCATTGGCCTGGTCACGCACGAAGGCGGCGCTGGCGTCGTCCGGGTTGTCGTTCCAGGCCACGCTCCAGTGGCCATGCGCCGCCGATTTGGGCAACGGCGCCTGGCAGCCGGGCTGCTCGAGGGCAAAGCCTACGGAAATGGCGCGGGCCTTGTCATCGCTCTGCCCGGCCAGCCAGCGCCAGGCCTGGGCGGCACCAGGGCCGATACCGGCGACCACGTCGGGTTTTGCCGGCAATTGCTTCAGGGCCTGGTCCAGCGCCTGTTGCTGCTTGCTGCAATCGTTCGGTGGCAGGATCACCTGCACCAGCTGCGCTTCGCCAGCCTGGGCCAGGTCCAGCAGTTGCTTGTCGCTCAGCGCCTGGTCCTGAGGCACGCCGATGGCCACGCTGACTTTGGGGTGCACGCCTGGCGTCACCCGGGTAATGGGGGTGTCATTGATGCTCATTTGTTCCAGGTGCGCCTCTGGGGCGGGGCGCGTCCACAGCCAGAACGCCAGCCCGCCACCCAGGGCAGCCAGCAACAGGGGAACCAGCAGGTACAGCCAATAGCGTCGGGTCATCAACGTTTCACCAATCCAGTCAGGCCGCCAGCAATGAGGGCGGCAGTGTCGGCCAGTGCCACCAGCGGGTCGAGCCCGGCTGGCACGGCCATGTAGCGGGGTTCCCAGTCCGGTTGGAACTTGTCCTTGAAGCGCCGGAGCCCCTGGAAGTTGTAAAGCTGCTCACCACGGCGGAACACCAGTGAGCCCAGGCGCTGGGTCAATGGCGCGCCACGCCGTGGCTGCAGGCCGGAGAGCGGCACCATACCCAGGCTGAAGCGCCCGTAGTCACGGCTTTTATAGTGCAAGATCAAGCCGATCATCATGTACTCCATGGTCAGCTTGGGGGCCTCGGGGTGGGCGCGCATCAGGTCCAGGCTGGCCAGTTCGTGGCTGTGGGTTTCCAGCAGGTTGGCAAAGGCCACCGGGCGGCCCTGGAAGCGAATCAGGGCAATCCGGAAGTGCTGCAGGTAGTCCGGGCTGAAGCGCCCCAGCGAGAAGCCTTTCTCGCGTACGTTCTTGCCGCCGAGCCAGGCATCGGAGATTTCCTTCAGTTCTGCCAGTGGGGCTTGGCCAGGCTCGTGGATTTCCAGGCTCAGGCCATCGCGTCCGCCGCGGTTCCAGGTATAACGCAGGTCTTTCATTTCCTTGCCCTTGGCTTCGAGGTCGAAGCGGCGCAAGTCGACCCGGGCCTCTTCACCCAGTTTCAGCGCGGTCAGGCCAATGTCCATGTAGAACGGCAGGTTTTCCGCGCGTACCTGGTAGAACACCGGCCGCGCGTGGTGCAGGTCGCACAGGTCGCGGAACTGCCAGATCATCTCGGCCCGTTCCTGGGCCGGGCCGATCGGGTCGTACAGTGCCACCAGGCTACGGCCGCGCCGGGCGTACATGAGGAAGGCATTGTCCCGTGGGTGGAACAGCAAGGCCTTGTCGCCGGTGAGTGCCAGGCCGCCGTCAGGCTGGTCGGAAGCCAGCAGAATGCGGTTGGCACGCTGCAGTTCTCCTTCGTCAGGCAGGTGGATCACCGGTGGTGCGGTGCGCAGCAGCCAGGTCAGTGCCAGGGCCGCCAACAGCAAGGCGCTGCCCATGGCGGCGCGCAGGCCACGGGGGGCGTCGGCGTCGAGGGTGAACTGCCACCACAGCTGATGGCTGTAGGGCACATCCTGGTAGGCGAACAGCAGCAGCCACACCGAGGCCCCGACAACACAGGCACTTGCAACCAGAAATACCGGCGAGAAGGGCAGCTCCATCAACCGGCTGGGGCGGTAGAACGAGCGCCGGAACATGGCGAGCAAGGTGGCAGTAAAGGTCAGCAGGCTGGCCTCTTCCCAGTCGAAGCCTTTGAGCAACGACAGCAGGGCACCGACCAGCAACAATACGATTGTCAGCATCCAGGCGGCCGACAGGCGCCGACGCAGGCCTTGGGCCAGCAGCAGGCACAGCACGCCGATCAGGCTGGCGCCGAAGTGCGATGCATCGATCAGCCGGTGTGGCACCAGAAAGCCCATGTGCTCCAGGCGCGTGTCGATTTCCGGGGTGGCGCCGGAGAACAGCAACACCACACCAGACAGGAACACCAGGATCGACAGGATAGGCGCAGCCAGGCCCGAGGCGGCCTTCATGGCCTGCTGGGCGAACAGCAGGCGCCGGGCTTCGTTGGCCAACAGCAACACGCAGGCCAGCAGCAGCGGCACCACTACGTAGATCAACCGGTACAGCAGCAATGCGGCAGCCAGCGGCGCCGCACCCAGCTGGTTGGCAAAGGCCGCCAGCAGGATCGCCTCGAACACCCCGACCCCGCCCGGTACATGGCTGAGCACACCTGCCGCCAAGGCCAGCAGATACACCAGCACGAACGCGCCGAACGGGGGCGCTTCGGGCAGTAGCAGGTACAGCACGGTAGCGGCAGCTGCCACATCCAGTGCAGTGATCAGCAGTTGCAGGGCAGTCAGGCGGGCATCCGGCAGGCGCAAGGTGCGGCGCCCCAGTTGCACCAGCAGGTTATTGGCCAGTGGCTGTTCGGCAAGGCGCCGACGGTACAAGCCGATGACCAGCAGGGCAGAGGCGACCAGCACCGCACTGGCGATGCCCGCCAACAGGCCCTGGGCCAGGCCAAGTGCGCTGGATGCAGCCCGCAGATCGCTCAAGGTCGCCAGGGCGGCCAGGGGCGGAAGCGCGCAGCCCAGCGACAGGCTGGCAAAAACGGTCATGCGTGCGACCTCGCCAGCGCCCAGCCCATGGCGGGCGTACAAGCGGTAGCGCACCGAGCCGCCCGAGAGCATCGACAGGCCGATGGCGTTGCCGATGGCGAACGCACTGAAACCACCCAGCACCAGGGTAGGTGCCGGCAGCTTCACCCCGGCATAGCGGCTGGCCGACCACTCATAGCCCAGCAGGATCACGAAGCCGACCACCGTCGCGACAAAAGCGCCCAGCAGCGACTGCGCCGGCACACTGAGCATGGCGTCGTGCAAGGCGTAGATGTCCAGCTCGCTGAGCAAGTGGCGGCAAGCGATCAGGGCCATGGTGAACAGCAGCAGGGTTACCGCAAGGCCGATGGGCTGGCGGTAGCGGCTCAGGCGTTCGAGCAACGGCAGGCGCTGTACCGCACCTGGCAGCACCGTGGCGAGCGGTACCTGGGGTTCGGGGTTGTGCGTAGTCATGAATTGCCCCGGGCAAGCAGCGCGAGGTGGAGGAGAGGTGCGGCCAAGTGAAAGTCCCTTTGGAAAACGTATCCGGATATTACTCCGGACAACATGACTTGCAGTCGTCCGGCAGCGTTAAAGATAGTTCATCCAGAGGATGAGCCCTCAACACCGCAGGTTGGGTCGGTAGACCCGGGCATACGAGTGGCAGGAGACAAACACAACAAACCCCGCGCTGCTGTTACACAGGCGGGGTTTGTTCTGACGAATATGGTTGCGGGAGCCGGATTTGAACCGACGACCTTCGGGTTATGAGCCCGACGAGCTACCAGGCTGCTCCATCCCGCGTCAGAGGTGCGCATTCTACAGTTTGCCGGTCTGGTGTCAAGTGTTTTCACGCTCTGGCTCAAGACCTTTTTCAAGCGCAAAGAAAAAGGCCACTGTGTTTACAGTGGCCTTATCTTGAATCTGGTTGCGGGAGCCGGATTTGAACCGACGACCTTCGGGTTATGAGCCCGACGAGCTACCAGGCTGCTCCATCCCGCGTCAGTGGGGCGAATTCTACAGTTTGCAGCGTGTGTGTCAAGCGCTACTTTTTGATTTACCGAGACTTTTTGAAAAATCGCTTTTTCATGGGCAAAGAAAAAGGCCACTGCGTGAACAGTAGCCTTTTCTCGAAACTGGTTGCGGGAGCCGGATTTGAACCGACGACCTTCGGGTTATGAGCCCGACGAGCTACCAGGCTGCTCCATCCCGCGCCTGTGAGATCTAATTTTACGGATTTGCGCGCTGGTGTCAAGCAATTGTTTTGAAAAAACCTTTTTTGTTCAAACCCTTAGCGCATCACACCTGCATGCGGCTCAGGCGCGGCGGGCCTTTCAGGCCGATTATCGCGTGGGCATGCGGGTCAGCTGTTGAACGGGCGGCCCTATGCGATACTATCTGTATGAATTTACAGTGCTGACGGTCATCCATGTCTTTGCGCAAGATCATCCACGTTGACTGCGATTGCTTCTATGCCGCGATCGAGATGCGTGACGACCCGCGCCTGGCCGGGCGGCCCATGGCAGTGGGCGGCTCGGCAGAGCGCCGTGGTGTGATCGCCACCTGTAATTATGAAGCGCGTGCCTACGGTGTGCGCTCGGCCATGGCATCGCGCCACGCGCTGAAACTGTGCCCGGACTTGTTGATCGTCAAGCCGCGTTTCGAGGCCTATCGCGAAGCCTCGCGGGAAATTCATGCCATCTTTCGTGACTACACCGAGCTGATCGAGCCCTTGTCGTTGGACGAGGCCTACCTGGATGTCAGCGACAGCCAATGGTATTCGGGCAGCGCTACCCGTATTGCCGAGGATATTCGCCGGCGAGTCGCGCGTACCCTGCATATCACCGTGTCGGCGGGGGTGGCGCCAAACAAGTTCCTGGCCAAGATCGCAAGCGACTGGCGCAAGCCCAACGGGCTGTTCGTGATTACCCCCGATGAGGTCGAGGCATTCGTTGCGGCCTTGCCAGTGGCCAGGCTGCACGGCGTGGGCAAAGTCACGGCAGACAAACTGACGCGCCTGGGTATCGAAACCTGCCTGCAACTGCGTGACTGGTCGCGCCTGGCGCTGGTGCGCGAGTTCGGCAGTTTCGGTGAGCGGTTGTGGGGGCTGGCGCGAGGTATTGACGAGCGTGCGGTGCACAACGATAGCCGGCGCCAGTCGGTCAGCGTGGAAAATACCTACGACACCGACCTGCCGGACTTGGCCAGTTGCCTGGCGCGTTTGCCGGAGCTGCTGGAAAGCCTGAACGAACGCATCGCCCGCATGGACAGCAGTTACCGGCCAGAGAAACCCTTCGTCAAGGTCAAGTTCCATGACTTCAGCCAAACCACGCTGGAACAGGCCGGGGCGGGCAGGGACCTGGAAAGTTACCGGCAATTGCTGGGACAGGCGTTCGCCCGCGGTGGCAAGCCGGTGCGTTTGTTGGGGGTAGGGGTAAGGTTGCGCGATCTGCGCGGGGCGCATGAACAGCTGGAGCTGTTTGCGCCTATATAAAGAAGCGGCCTTGCGCCGCGGTGGTCGGCGCAGCAGCCCCGGCAATTCAAGCAGCAAGGCCGAATGCCTGGGGCTGCTGCGCAGCCCATCGCGACGCAAGGCCGCTCCTACAGGGTAATCGCGACGCAAGGCCGCTCCTACAGGGTAATCGCGATAGAGGCCGGGTTATTGCGCCCCCGGGTCAGCCACCAATCGCCCGGTAGCCTTGGTCAGCGACTGCAGAAACTCCTGCTGCAGCTCCGGGTCGTTGCGGGTCAGCTCGATCAGGCTCTGTTCCATTTCGCTGGCTTCTTCTTCAAGGCCCAGCTCGGACAGGCGCTTGACCCGGTGTACCCACTGGCTGACATCGTCATCTTCGAGGTCATCGAAGATCAGCTCATGGGCCTCATGCAGCTTGTTGCGCAGGGTGGCGCTGACCAGCAGGCTGGCGTCGCCACGGACCCCGTTGTCCTCGTCGAGCACTTGCAGGTGCAGGGTGCCGACGTGGTTGAGGTTCTGCTCCGAAAACGGGCTGTCCAGCAGGTTCAGGCGCAGTACGCCGCTACGGTCGGTGGTCAGCTCGTGAGTCATTTTGCCAGCCTTGACCTCGACCAAGCGTTCGCTCCACGGCATGCTGGTGGATTCTTCACGCTGGCTTTTCTGCACTTCGCTGATCCCGGCGAGGTTCTGCTGGGCGCGGCCATTGGACGCTACGTTCATGAACGGGTTGAGGCCGTCCACTCCATAGCTGAGCCAGTCGTGGGTCATGCTTTGCGGCAGGTTGCCCAAAGCGAAGACATTGACCACGTTGGCGCCAACCCCCGCCACAACGGCCACCGCACCCAGCGGGATCTCGTAGATCTCCCGCCAGGGCTGGTAAGGCGTGTAGCGATCATAGCGGCGGGTGACTTCGAACTCGGTCACTTCGAAACGCTTTTGCTCATGCACGCGCACACGCCGTTGCGGCAGTTCCATCACCTTCGGCTCGCCGACATCGATCTGCAGGGTGTGGGCGAGCAGCTTGCGCTCCACGCGCTCCTCATGGTCGCTGCGCTGGGACATCTGGTTGGCGCAGCCGCTGACGAGCAGGGCGCCGCACAGTGCAGCGCCCCCCCGGGTAAAGGTACTTCGCTTGAACATGATTACTCGTGCATTGGTTATCAGCGGCGAACGCGGGCCTGCAGGAAGGTCAGCACTTCATTGAGCGGCAACGGCTGGGCGTCCTGCTCGGTGCGGTGCTTGTACTCCAGGTTGCCTTCGGCCAGGCCGCGATCGCTGACCACGATGCGGTGCGGGATGCCGATCAGCTCCATGTCGGCGAACTTGATGCCGGGGCTGGTCTTCTTGTCACGGTCGTCCAGCAGTACTTCAAAGCCGGCGGCGGTCAGTTCGGCGTACAGCTTGTCGGTTGCCTCGCGAACCGCTTCGGTTTCGTAGCGCAGCGGTACCAGGGCGATCTGGAACGGGGCCAGGGCGTCGTTCCAGATGATGCCTTTGTCGTCGTAGCTCTGCTCGATGGCGGCTGCCACCACGCGCGATACACCGATGCCGTAGCAACCCATCGACAGCACGACCGGCTTGCCGTTCTCGCCCAGCACCTGGCACTTCAGCGCCTCGCTGTACTTGGTGCCCAGCTGGAAGATATGCCCGACTTCGATGCCACGCTTGATGATCAGGGTGCCTTGGCCGTCCGGGCTCGGGTCGCCTTCAACCACATTGCGCAGGTCGGCTACCTGTGGCACTGGCAGGTCGCGCTCCCAGTTCACGCCGAAATAGTGCTTGTCATCGATGTTGGCACCAATACCGAAGTCGCTCATCAGCGCCACCGAGCGGTCGATGATGCATTCCAGCGGCAGGTTCAGTGGGCCCAGCGAGCCGGCGCCGGCACCGATCGCCTCGCGCAGTTCGGCTTCGGTGGCCATTACCAGCGGGTCGGCAACCTGCTCCAGCTTGGTGGCCTTGATTTCGTTCAGCTCGTGGTCGCCACGAACGATCAGGGCCACCAGCTTGCCCTCTTCGGCGCCGCGCACGATCAGGGTCTTGACGGTTTTCTCTATCGGCAGGCCGAAGTTTTCCACCAGCTGGGCAATGGTCTTGGCGTTTGGCGTATCGACCAGGCGCAGCTCTTCAGTAGGCGCAGGGCGCACGGTTTCCCGTGGGATGGCCTCGGCCTTTTCGATGTTGGCGGCGTAGTCGGAGCTGTCGCTGAAGATCACGTCGTCTTCGCCAGACTCGGCCAGTACGTGGAATTCATGCGAGTAGCTGCCGCCGATCGAGCCGGTGTCGGCCTGCACAGGGCGGAAGTCCAGGCCCAGGCGCGTGAATATGTTGCTGTAGGCCTGGTGCATGCGGTCATAGGTTTCCTGCAAGGAAGCCTGGTCGGCATGGAACGAGTAGGCGTCTTTCATGATGAACTCGCGGCCACGCATCAGGCCGAAGCGCGGGCGGATTTCATCGCGGAATTTGGTCTGGATCTGGTACATGTTGAGCGGCAGCTGTTTATAGCTGGACAGCTCGTTACGGGCCAGGTCGGTGATCACTTCTTCGTGGGTTGGGCCGACACAGAAGTCACGCTGATGGCGGTCTTTGAGGCGCAGCAGTTCCGGGCCGTATTGTTCCCAGCGGCCGGACTCCTGCCACAGCTCGGCGGGCTGGATGCTTGGCATCAGCACTTCGAGGGCACCGGCGGCGTTCATTTCCTCACGTACCACGGCCTCGACCTTACGCATTACCCGCAGGCCCATCGGCAGCCAGGTGTACAGGCCGGAGGCCAGTTTGCGGATCATGCCGGCACGCAGCATGAGCTGATGGCTGATGACCACTGCATCGGCAGGGGTTTCTTTCTGGGTGGCGAGCAAATATTGACTGGTGCGCATGGTTAGCCGTGTCGATTGCCTAAGACGTTGAAATAGCCCCGCATTGTACGGGGGTGAAACGAAGGCGTACAGGATGCCCCAGGGCGTGACGCTTGTCAGCCAAGAAAAAGCCCGGCGAGGTCGCCGGGCTTTTCAGGTGCGGGGCACTGCAAGCCAGGCTTACAGGATGCTCAGCGGGTACTCCACGATCAGGCGCAGTTCGTCGATCGAAGGCGAACCGTAGTAAACGCCATCGGCCGAACGGTAGGTGGCTTGACGGACGCGGAAGCTCAGGTCTTTGGCCGGGCCGCTCTGCATCACGTACTTGACGTCGATGTCGCGTTCCCATTCCTTGCCGCTGTCGGTGGTGCGGGTGGTTGCACCGGTACCACGTACATAGCGGGTCATGAAGCTCAGGCCGGGTACGCCGAACTCAGCGAAGTTCAGGTCGTAGCGAGCCTGCCAGGATTTTTCGTCTTCGGCGTTGAAGTCGGAACGGGCCACGGAGTTGGCCAGGAAGACCGTGCCGCCACCGTCTACACCGTAGGCGTAGTCGCCGTCACCGGTGACCTTCTGGTAGGCCAGGGTGAAGGTGTGGGCGCCGACGTTGTACGCGGCCGAGAGGCTGGCCGCGATGTTGTCCAGTTCGTTGCTGCCGTCGGACTTGCTGACGAATGCACCGGTCAGGTTGTTGCCGATGGACTTGGTGTCATAGATGTTGAAGTCGAACACCAGGCCTTGCTTGTCGCTGATCGGCAGCGCCCAGTTGATATTGCCGTACCACTTGCGGAAGTGGTCTTCGACGCGCGAGTAGTAAACGCTGGTGCTGAGGTTGTCGGAGAGGGCGTAGGTGCCACCAAAGACATTGGCCTCGGTCAGCCGCAGGCTGTCGTGGTAGGTCTGAGCCTGGGCGTTCAGTGCGGTGAAGTGACCGGCGTGCAGGGTGAGGCCGGCAATTTCGTTGCTGGTGATCAGACCACCTTCGGCAACTTCTGGCAGCAAGCGGCTGTCGTCGGTTGCGAATACTGGCAGTGCGGTGAACTGGTCGCCCCACTTCAGTACGGTGTTGGAGATGCGCATTTTCACAGCGCCGCCCGCTTCCGAGTAGTCATCCTGCGAGCGACCGTCCGAGCCAGTCGGGAACAGGCCGGTGCCGGCGCGGCCGCGGCCGCTGTCCAGCTTCAGGCCGAGCATGCCGATGGCGTCGACGCCGAAGCCTACGGTGCCTTGGGTGAAGCCGGATTCGAAGGTGCCCAGGAAGCCAAGGCCGGTTTCTTCCACGCGGCTCTGGCTGCCAGGCGCGTTGTTGCGGAAGTCACGGCTGAAATACAGCATGCGGGTCTTGACGTTCAGCTTGCTGTCTTCGATGAAACCTTTGGACTCATCTTGTGCGGAGGCCATTGCCAACTGCGAGGTCCCTGCCGTAACGGCCAGGGCGATCATGCTCCACTTCATCACGCGCATCGTGATTTGCTCCTTTGGTTTTTAGGAAGAGTACCGCTGCGTCCAAGTGTTTTAGTTATATGGAGCAGCTCTTTCTTGTTATGTCGGCGAAAATGTATAGCACGCTGACTGTTCTTGGCGATATGGCGATAGAGACTCTTTACGGAACTTTTCCACCATGTCGCGCTCAGGTATTTCCATGTCGCAAATCACGCCCCAATTTAGGGCCGTATAACCCCAGCGCTGCTTCTTTAGCCGCCATGAATCGGTAACTACCGACGCCAGCTGAAGAAACTCCCTGGTAACCAATGCCGCTGTTGTTATTTGTCGCGTACACCTGCCATTGCAGATGCCGTGCCGACTTGGCGTGAAAGGAATGCAACAAGCGTGCTCAAAATTCGCAACAGTTCATGAAATTTTCACAAAACCCCCTACCGAGGGTCGGAAAGTGCCGTAAACACGGGGTCGAGCGCCGTTTAGGTATTGTTGAGTTCGAGAATCATTAAAATTTAAAGCGCGCTCATAAAAGTCAATGTGTTACCGCCATTTGTTCATCCAGAGTCGTTTTTGGGGTGGCAGGTGCGGGAGGGGTGGGTAGATGGCCTCATTTTGGTGCGAAAAGTAGCGCTGTGTTACCGGGATTGTGCAGGGTATTCTTGCCACCCATGTTTTCCGCGCCATGCGGGTCGTTTTGTCTTAAGGAGATATGCCGTGTTCGTCCTCGATTCGCGTCTGCAGCAGGATTCCCTGGTGCTGGGGGAGCTTGCGCTGTGCCAGCTGCTGCTGAGCAAGGATGCCAATTACCCGTGGTTCATCCTGGTGCCCAAGCGTGCTGAGGTGAGTGAGTTGTTCGATTTGGATGTGCACGAGCAGCAGCAACTGTGGCAGGAGACCACCCTGTTGGCAGAAGCGTTGAAGGCCAGCTACGGCGCCGACAAGATGAACGTGGCAACCTTGGGCAATGTGGTAAGCCAGTTGCACATGCACGTGATCGTGCGCCGCCGTGACGACGCTGCCTGGCCCGCCCCGGTCTGGGGCAAGTGCCCGCCAGTGGCCTATACCGATGCCCAACTGCAGGCGGTACGCCAGCGTGTGCGCGACCTGGGGCTGGCCGGTTATCAGGAGGCCTGACATGTCACTGGAAATGCGCATGATCGAACTGGAAACCCGCCAGGCGTTCCAGGATGACACCCTCCAGGCATTGAATGATGTGGTGGTAGAGCAGGCGAAGGTGATCGAGCGCCTGCAGCTGCAGGTGACCGAGCTGATAAAGCGTCATGAAGAGATGGTGGGGCAATTCGGTAGCGAAGGGGACGAGGCGCCGCCGCCGCATTATTGATGCGCTGATCACTGTTCTGATCGGGTGCAGGGGCCCCCACAGGGCGGTAGTCAGGCCTGTGGGGGCATTCGTGCTGGGGCTGGCGGTATCAGCGGCGGGTCACGGCCACCACATCCTCGGCCTGCAGGCCTTTGTCGCGGTGCATCACCGAGAATTCCACGCGCTGGCCTTCGACGAGGATGCGGTGACCCTCCCCGCGAATGGCGCGAAAGTGCACGAAGATATCATCACCCGAATCACGGGAAATGAAGCCAAAGCCTTTGGACGTATTGAACCACTTCACGGTGCCGGTATCGCGGTTAACGGTATCTGGGGCGGTGTGCTGGCTGTTGCGTGGCTTGCGCGGGCTGCGCGCAAAGCCCACGGCCAGGTGCAGGGCGACGGCCAGCGTGGCGCAGACCAGTGCTGCCAGGTTGCCCATTTCCGGGCGGGCCAGCAGCGTCAGGGTCTGTAGCACCACGGCAACTACCAGCAAGGCGCAGGCCAGGTGCTGCAGTTGCTGGCGCGCGCCTCGGTAATACAGGGGCACGACTGGCGCCAGGACCAGGTTGAGCAGGCCAAGCAGTGCCAGGTAGACCGCGTCGGGTTGCAGGAGGAAGGGGGTTGCTTCGGTTTTCAGGCTGGGTATGAGCGATAGCAGCAAAGCTGCCACGCCCGTCACCAGATGGACGATCTTGAACATGGGGTTGGCTCACAGTTGATAAGGCCGATCACAGGAAGAGCGGGCAGCACGGTGCGCATGAGGTGTAGAGCGCAAACACGTGGCAGGCCAGCCTATGCACCCGGCAATAACAGTCCGCACGGGTGGCACGCTGCCTATTTAACAGTAAAGCCGCAGGCTACTCAAACCGCAGGCCGCCCGGCGGGCGATGTGTTGCGCCATGTCACATGCGACAGGCGCCAAGTATTGCTACAGTGGTCGTCGCCCGCTTGAGTCTCAAGCCTTATGCAAAGGGGAACTTCATGGCAATCGATATCGGTATCAGTGAAGAAGATCGCAAATCCATCGTTGATGGGCTGTCCCGCTTGTTGTCGGATACCTACGTGCTGTATCTGAAAACCCATAACTTTCACTGGAACGTCACAGGGCCGTCGTTCCGCACCCTGCACCTGATGTTCGAAGAGCAGTACAACGAATTGGCGCTGGCGGTGGATTCCATCGCCGAGCGCATCCGGGCCCTGGGCTTCCCGGCGCCGGGGTCGTACGCATTCTATGCCCGGCACTCGTCCATCAAGGAGGAGGAAGGGGTACCCGCTGCGGAAGAGATGATCCGCCAGTTGGTGCAAGGGCAGGAGGCTGTGGTGCGCACGGCGCGCAGTATTTTCCCGGTAGTCGACAAGGTCAGTGACGAGCCGACAGCCGACCTGCTGACCCAGCGCATGCAGGTGCACGAGAAGACCGCGTGGATGCTGCGGGTTTTGCTCGACGGCAAATAATTACCCAGGCTGTCACATAACCCTGTGGGAGATAACACAGCCCTACGGGCTGCGCTGTCGCGCAGAGAACTCGATTCATAAGCACGATGCGGACCCTGTGGGAGCGGGCGTGCCCGCGAAGAATCCAGCGCGGTGGCTGGCACCGGCTACGCCGGTGTTCGCGGGCTCGCCCGCTCACACATGGGCCGCGTCGTGCATGACAATCAGTGTTTGTGCAGGAACACTTTGCCGCTGCTTTAACCGCGCCCATCAGCGCTTCATAGGCCACCTGGTACCTGTGACGAGGAAGTGTGGCGCATGATGCAAGCGAGCAAGCGTGTAAATGGCCAGGGGCGTTGGCCGGGGAAACCGTGCATCGATCCGTTCAAGGCGGATTTCGACATGTTGCAGATCCAGCCGGTGTCGCGCTCCGTGCGCCTCAACGGCTTTTCCACGTGCCTGCGCCTGGAGGCCGTCTACTGGCAGATCCTCGAGCGCATTGCCGCCGCCAACCGTTGCTCGGTCAGTGCGGTGCTGTCCTACGTTGACCGCGAGATCCACCTGCGCCAGGGTGGCGTGCGCAACTTCAGCGGCCTGATCCGGGTTATCTGCGTGGCGTGGCTGCAGAACCCGCCAAGTGCGCGCTGATCGCCTGGCGGGCTGCGCAGTGCTTGCTAACCATATATAATCCCGCTTTTTGCTGCCCCCGCAGCCAGCGTTTTGGTTGACGAGAGACACCCATGCCCCTGTATGACTATCAATGTGCATCCTGCGAGCACCGTATGGAAGTGCTGCAGAAGGTCAGCGCCGCGCCGCTGACCGATTGCCCGGCCTGCCAGGCGCCAGCGCTGAAGAAGCTGCTGTCGGTCCCAGGCTTCCGCCTGAGCGGTACTGGTTGGTACGAAACCGACTTCAAGACCGGGGCGAAAAAGAATCTGGCAGGCGGCGACAAGGCCGACTGAGTTGAATGCTGTGACCGGGTCTTGCAGTATTAGCCCTCCGGGCGGCCAAGGCCTCCACCGAATACACGAATCACGAGAAGCGAAACCACCATCATGATGCGCAGCCATTATTGCGGCCAACTGAACGAGAGCCTGGACGGCCAGGAAGTCACCCTTTGCGGCTGGGTCCATCGGCGCCGCGACCACGGCGGGGTGATCTTCCTCGACATCCGTGACCGCGAAGGCATGGCCCAGGTCGTGTTCGACCCGGATCGCGCCGAAACTTTCGCCGCTGCCGACCGCGTGCGCAGCGAATACGTCGTGCAGCTGACCGGTAAGGTTCGCAAGCGCCCTGAGGGTGCAGTGAATGCCAACATGGCGTCCGGTGCCATCGAAATCCTCGGCTACCAGCTGACCGTGCTCAACGAAGCAGAAACGCCACCGTTCCCGCTGAACGAGTACTCCGACGTCGGCGAAGAAACCCGCCTGCGCTACCGCTTCATCGACCTGCGTCGCCCGGAAATGGCCGACAAGCTGCGCCTGCGCTCGCGCATCACCAGCAGCATCCGTCGCTTCCTTGACGAAAATGGCTTCCTCGACGTCGAAACCCCAATCCTCACCCGTGCAACCCCGGAAGGCGCGCGCGACTACCTGGTGCCTAGCCGTACCCACGCCGGTAGCTTCTTCGCCCTGCCGCAGTCGCCACAGCTGTTCAAGCAGTTGCTGATGGTGGCCGGCTTCGACCGTTACTACCAGATCGCCAAGTGCTTCCGTGACGAAGACCTGCGTGCCGACCGCCAGCCGGAATTCACCCAGATCGACATCGAGACCAGCTTCCTCGATGAAAACGAGATCATGGGCCTGACCGAAAGCATGATCCGCAAGCTGTTCAAGGAAGTGCTCGACCTGGAATTCGGCGAATTCCCGCACATGACCTTCGAAGAAGCCATGCGCCGCTACGGTTCCGACAAGCCAGACCTGCGTAACCCGCTGGAACTGGTTGACGTTGCCGACCAGCTCAAGGATGTCGACTTCAAGGTGTTCGCCGGCCCGGCCAACGATCCGAAGTGCCGTGTAACCGCCCTGCGCCTGCCAGGCGGCGCCAGCATGCCGCGCAGCAAGATCGACGAGTACACCAAGTTCGTCGGCATCTACGGTGCCAAGGGCCTGGCCTACATCAAGGTCAACGAGCGCGCCAAGGGTGTCGAAGGCCTGCAGTCGCCGATCGTCAAGAACATCCCCGAGGCTAACCTCAACACCATCCTCGACCGCGTTGGCGCCGTAGACGGCGACATCGTGTTCTTCGGTGCCGACAAGTTCAAGGTGGTCAGCGAAGCGCTGGGCGCGCTGCGTATCCGCCTGGGCCACGACTTCGAGCTGCTGACCTGCGAGTGGGCACCGATGTGGGTCGTCGACTTCCCGATGTTCGAAGAGAACGAAGACGGCAGCTTCACCGCGCTGCACCACCCGTTCACCGCGCCGAAGTGCACCCCGCAGGAGCTCGAGGCCAGCCCGGCTACCGCGCTGTCGCGTGCCTACGACATGGTGCTGAACGGTACCGAGCTGGGTGGCGGTTCGATCCGTATCCATCGCAAAGAGATGCAGCAGGCCGTGTTCCGCCTGCTGGGTATCGAAGCCGAAGAACAGGAAGAGAAATTCGGCTTCCTGCTCGACGCCCTGAAGTTCGGTGCACCGCCTCACGGTGGCCTGGCCTTCGGCCTGGACCGCCTGGTCATGCTGATGACTGGCGCCCAGTCGATTCGTGAAGTGATTGCCTTCCCGAAAACCCAGAGCGCCGCGTGTGTCATGACCCAGGCCCCTGGCCTGGTCGACGCCAAGGCCCTGCGCGAGCTGCACATCCGACTGCGTGAACAGACCAAGGTCGAATAAGCAGTCCCGGGCGCATCCACATGGATGCGCCTTTGCGTTTCGGCGCAGGCATTTTCCCGTCCCGCCCCGTCATGGGGCGGGGCTGTTTGTGATTCAAGGAAAACGGAGTCGTTATGGCTGGTCATTCCAAGTGGGCGAACATCAAGCACCGCAAAGAGCGCCAGGATGCCAAGAGAGGCAAGGTCTTCACCAAGTGGATCCGCGAACTGACGGTCGCTGCCAAGCAGGGCGGCCCTGACCCGGCATCCAACCCGCGCCTGCGCCTGGCGCTGGACAAGGCCCTGGGCGCCAACATGAGCCGCGACATCATCGACCGCGCCGTGGCCCGTGGTGCGGGCACCAACGAAAGCGACAACGTCGAAGAGCTCAGCTACGAAGGTTACGGCCCGGGTGGCGTGGCGATCATGGTCGAAGCCATGACCGATAACCGCAACCGGACCGCCGCCGCCGTGCGCCATGCCTTTACCAAGTGTGGCGGCAACCTCGGTACCGATGGCTCGGTGGCCTACCTGTTCGAGCGCAAGGGGCAGCTCAGCTTTGCGCCGGGCGTGGACGAAGACGCGTTGATGGAAGCGGCGATGGAGGCCGATGCCGACGACGTTGTAGCCAACGAGGACGGTTCGTTCGAGGTATTCACCTCGTTCAACAGTTTCTATGCCGTGCGTAACGCCCTCGAAGAGGCCGGCTTCAAGGCCGCTGACGCGGAAATCGTCATGCAGCCGACCACCAGTGCCGAACTTGACCACGAGGGTGCCGAGAAGGTGCTCAAGCTGATCGACATGCTCGAAGACCTGGATGACGTGCAGAACGTCTACTCCAACGCCCAGATTTCCGACGAGATCATGGAAAACCTCGGCTAAGGTCTGCAGACTCGCCGAGTCAAGGCTGCTATTGGGGCTGCTGTGCAGCCCATCGCCGGCAAGCCAGCTCCCACAGGTACCGCGCTTTTCTTGAAGCTTGTGCTGTACCTGTGGGGGCTGGCTTGCCGGCGATGGGCCGCGCAGCGGCCCCTATGGTCTTGCAACCTTAGTTTTTTACGACAGGCACTATGACTCTGATTCTAGGTATCGACCCCGGCTCGCGAATCACCGGCTACGGCGTCGTCCGCCAGACCGCCCGTGGTTGCCAGTACGTGGCGTCGGGTTGTATCCGCACCGGCAGCGGCGAGCTGCACGAGCGGCTGCAGATCGTTTTTCGTGGTGTCAGTGAAATCATCACCCAGCACGGCCCGGTAACCATGGGTATCGAGCGGGTGTTCATGGCCCGCAACGCCGACTCGGCGCTGAAGCTCGGCCAGGCGCGCGGCGCCGCTATCGTTGCCGCTGCCGAAGCCGGCCTGGAAATCGCTGAATACAGCGCCACTCAGGTCAAGCAAGCCGTAGCCGGCACCGGTGGGGCTAATAAGGAACAGGTGATGATGATGGTCATGCACCTGCTGAAACTGACGCAAAAGCCGCAGATCGATGCCTCCGATGCGCTGGCCATTGCCCTGTGCCATGCCCATACCCGCTCCAGCCTGGTGCCCCATGGCCTGGCCACCGCACGGCGACGCGGCGGGCGCTTGCGTCTTTGAGCGCTTCATGCGCAGATACAAAATTTGTCCGGGTGAAGCATTCACCCGCCGCATTTGCTGATAGGGTTGAGCGGTCGTTGACCGGCTCCCCGAGAGGAAGGATCGGAACGTGATTGGACGTTTGCGCGGCACCCTGGCGGAAAAACAGCCGCCGCACCTGATTATCGACGTCAATGGCGTGGGCTACGAGCTCGAAGTGCCCATGACCACGCTGTACCGTCTGCCCAAAGTGGGCGAAACCGTCACTGTGCATACCCATCTGGTGGTGCGCGAAGACGCCCACCTGCTCTATGGTTTTGCCGAAAAGCGCGAGCGCGAGCTGTTCCGCGAGTTGATCCGCCTGAACGGCGTAGGGCCCAAGCTGGCCCTGGCGTTGATGTCCGGGCTGGAGGTCGACGAGCTGGTACGTTGCGTGCGGGCCCAGGATACTTCGGCCCTGGTACGCGTGCCGGGGGTCGGCAAGAAAACCGCCGAACGCCTGCTGGTCGAACTCAAGGACCGCTTCAAGGCCTGGGAAACCTCGCCGGCCATGTATACCCTGGTGTCGGATGGGCCGTTGCCGGCCGCCAGCGCATCAAGCGCCGAGGCCGATGCAGTCAGTGCCCTGGTCTCGCTGGGCTACAAGCCGCAGGAAGCCAGCAAGGCGATTGCCGCAATCAAGGACAAGGCCGGCTTGAGCAGTGAAGAACTGATACGCCGCAGCCTGAAAGGGATGATTGCCAAGTGATCGAAGCCGACCGCCTGATCGCCGCCAGTGGCCGCGACCGTGAAGAAGTCCAGGACCGTGCGATCCGGCCGCTGAGCCTGAGCGAGTACATCGGTCAGCCGGTGGTGCGCGAGCAGATGTCGTTGTTCATCCAGGCTGCTCGCGGGCGCAGCGAGTCGCTCGACCACACGCTGATCTTCGGCCCCCCAGGCTTGGGCAAGACCACCCTGGCCAACATCATCGCCCATGAAATGGGCGTTTCGGTGAAGAGCACCTCTGGGCCGATTCTGGAGCGCCCGGGTGATCTGGCGGCCATGCTGACCAACCTCGAACCGCACGACGTGCTGTTCATCGACGAGATCCACCGGTTGTCGCCGGTTGTCGAAGAGGTGCTGTACCCGGCCATGGAAGACTTCCAGCTCGACATCATGATCGGCGAAGGGCCAGCGGCCCGTTCGATCAAGCTCGACCTGCCGCCGTTCACCCTCGTCGGTGCAACTACCCGTGCCGGGATGCTCACCAACCCGTTGCGTGACCGCTTCGGCATCGTCCAGCGCCTGGAGTTCTATAGCGACAAGGACCTGGCCACCATCGTCAGCCGCTCGGCCAATATTCTTGGCCTGGCCATCGAGGACCTGGGTGCCTACGAAATTGCCCGCCGCGCCCGTGGCACGCCACGAATCGCCAACCGCCTGCTGCGCCGCGTGCGTGACTACGCCGAGGTGCGCGGCAAGGGCCAGATCACCAAGGCCGTGGCTGACATGGCGTTGAACCTGCTGGACGTCGACGAGCGCGGTTTTGATCATTCCGACCGTCGCCTGTTGCTGACCATGATCGAGAAGTTCGATGGCGGCCCGGTGGGCGTCGACAACCTGGCGGCGGCCATCAGCGAAGAGCGCCATACCATCGAAGACGTACTCGAGCCCTACCTGATTCAACAGGGTTACATCATGCGCACGCCGCGTGGCCGCGTCGTCACACGGCATGCCTACCTGCACTTCGGTCTGAATATTCCAGGGCGCCTGGGGGAGGGCGCAGATTATTCGGAACCGGGCGATGAATGACAGATCGAAACCGACTTTTCGTGGTCCTACCGCAGGCACGCCGAATGGTTGCTGGCAATAAGACATTAATGACGAAAAAACAGTTGCCACAGCGGATTGGCAAGCCGAGGAGTAAGCACTAGAGTATGCGCGCGCAAAATGGCCTGGAACCGTTCGTACACCGTTGTCGCGTCTATTACGAGGATACCGATGCCGGTGGCGTGGTGTATTACGTCAACTACCTGAAATTCATGGAGCGCGCGCGCACCGAACGCCTGCGGCACCTGGGGTTCTCCCAGTCGCAACTGGCCGAAGACAATCTGCTGTTCGTGGTCCATTCCAGCGAAGCGCGCTACCACGCGCCGGCGCGGCTGGACGACCAACTGCGGGTCACCGCGCAAGTACTTGAACTCAATCGCGCCAGCCTGCGTTTCGTCCAGCAGGTTTGGCGCGAAAACGATGAAACGCTGCTCTGCGAGGGGCAGTTCCTGGTGGCCGCAGTGCGTGCTGACACTTTCAAACCCCGAGCCATACCCCCCCAGCTGCGCGACGCTTTTGCGGCGGACGGCTCGGGTAATCAATCGAACGCAGGAGAATAAGCGTGGAAGCTAACGTCGTCGACCATACCTCCATGTGGAGTCTGGTCAGCAATGCCAGCGTGGTGGTTCAGCTGGTAATGCTGACCCTGGTGGCCGCCTCGGTCACCTCATGGATCATGATCTTCCAGCGCAGCGCCATGCTGCGCGCCGGTCGTCGTGCGCTGGATGCCTTCGAAGAGCGCTTCTGGTCGGGCATCGACCTGTCCAAGCTGTACCGTCAGGCAGGCAGCAACCCAGACCCGGATTCAGGCGTGGAGCAAGTATTCCGTGCTGGCTTCAAAGAGTTCTCGCGCCTGCGCCAGCAGCCGGGTGTAGACCCGGATGCGGTCATGGAAGGCGTGGGCCGTGCCATGCGCGTGGCCATCTCGCGCGAAGAAGAAAAGCTCGAGCAGAGCCTGCCGTTCCTGGCCACCGTCGGTTCCACCAGCCCGTACATCGGCCTGTTCGGTACCGTATGGGGCATCATGAACTCCTTCCGCGGCCTGGCCAGCGCCCAGCAAGCGACCCTGGCCACCGTTGCCCCGGGTATCGCCGAAGCCCTGGTGGCTACGGCCATCGGCCTGTTCGCGGCCATTCCGGCGGTCATTGCCTACAACCGTTTTGCCGCGCGCAGCGAAGTGCTGATCGGCCGTTACTACACCTTCGCCGACGAGTTCCAGGCGATCCTGCACCGTAAAGTGCACACCAGCGAAGAGTAATCAGGTAGAAGCCCATGGCCCGAGTTCGCCACAAACGCAAGCCCGTTGCCGAGATGAACGTGGTGCCCTACATCGATGTGATGCTGGTGCTGCTGGTCATCTTCATGGTGACGGCGCCCATGCTCAACCAGGGCGTGAAGGTCGACCTGCCCAAGGTTTCCAGCGAAGCCTTGCCGCAGGACAACAACGTCCAGATCCTCACCATCTCCATCAAGGCCGACAAGACCTATTACTGGAACCTCGGCAGCGAAGTCGATACCGACAAGCAGATGGACAAGGCCATGACCCTGCCGGCCATGACCGATGCCGTGACCAAGATCATTGCCGCCGGCCGTGACCAGGGCAAGCAGACCCAGGTATTCATTCGGGGTGACAAGGCGGTCGACTATGGCGCGGTCATGGGTGCCATGGGCGGGTTGCAGAAGGCCGGTGTCGGTAACGTTGGCCTGATTACCGAGGCGCCCTGATGCAACAGCGAGAGCCATCCGCCTCGGAAAGCTACTTCTGGCCCAGTGTCTGGGCCATCGGTCTGCATGTGCTGGTGTTCGGCTTGCTGTTCGTCAGTTTTGCCATGACGCCTGAGCTGCCGCCTTCCAAGCCAATCGTCCAGGCTACCCTGTACCAGCTCAAGTCCAAGAGCCAGGCGACCACCCAGACCAACCAGAAGATTGCCGGGGAAGCGAAGAAAACCGCGTCGCGCCAGACTGAAGTCGAGCAGCTGGAGCAGAAGAAGGTCGAGCAGGAGGCCATCAAGGCTGCGGAACAAAAGAAAGCCGACGCCGCTCAAAAGGCCGAAGAGGCTCGCGAAGCCGCCGAGGCGAAAAAAGCCGAGGACGCGGCCAAGGCCGCCGAAGCCGCCAAGGCCAAGCAAGCCGCCGAAGCCAAGAAGGCCGACGAAGCGAAGAAAGCCGCCGAGAAGCAGCAGGCTGACATCGCCAAGAAGAAGGCCGAGGACGAAGCGAAGAAAAAAGCCGAAGAAGAGGCCAAGAAAGCGGCCGCTGAAGAGGCGAAGAAACAAGCCGCCGAGGACGCCAAGAAAAAGGCAGCCGAAGAGGCCAAGAAGAAAGCAGCCGAGGACGCCAAAAAGAAAGCGGCGGCCGAGGACGCGAAGAAGAAGGCAGCTGAAGAGGCCAAGAAGAAGGCCGCTGCAGACGCCCAGAAGAAAAAGGCACAGGAAGCGGCTCGCAAGGCGGCAGAAGACAAGAAAGCCCAGGCCCTGGCCGAGCTGTTGTCCGATACCACCGAGCGGCAGCAGGCCCTGGCTGACGAGCAAGGTGACCAGGTGGCCGGCGATTTCGACGACCTGATCCGCATGCGCGCGGCCGAGGGTTGGGCGCGTCCGCCTTCCGCGCGCAAGGGCATGACGGTGACCCTGCAGGTAAGCATGTTGCCGGACGGTACCGTTACCAGTGTCAGCGTGGTCCGTTCCAGTGGTGACGGCCCGTTCGACAGTTCGGCGGTGGCTGCGGTCAAGAACATTGGTCGTTTGACCGAGATGCAGGGTATGAAGCCGAGCGATTTCAACCGTTATCGTTCGTTCAAGATGACATTTACACCTGAGGATCTAGCGTTGTGATTAAACGTCTGAGAGGACTGCTGGTCTTGCTCTGCTGCGTGGCAGGCTTGGCGGTGGCAGAGGAAAAGAACATCCTGGTCACCAGCGGCAGCGACCGGGCCACGCCCATCGCGGTAGTACCGTTCGGTATGCAGGGCGGTAGCGTGTTGCCTGAAGACATTGCCGACATCATCGGCAACGACCTGCGCAACTCTGGCTACTATTCACCGATTCCGCGGCAGAACATGATCAGCCAGCCGTCGCAGGCCAGCGAAGTGATCTTCCGTGACTGGAAAGCCCTGGGCGCCCAGTACGTGATGGTCGGTAGCATCGTGCCGTCGGGTGGTCGCCTGCAGGTCCAGTACGCGCTGTTCAACGTCGCCACCGAGCAGCAAGTGCTGACCGGTAGCGTGGCGGGCAGCACCGACCAGTTGCGCGACATGGCGCACTACATTGCAGACCAGTCGTTCGAGAAGCTCACCGGCATCAAGGGTGCGTTCTCGACCCGCATGCTGTACGTGACTGCCGAGCGCTTCTCCACCAATAATACCCGCTACACCCTGCAGCGTTCGGACTACGACGGTGCACGTGCGGTCACCCTGCTGCAATCGCGCGAGCCTATCCTGTCGCCGCGGTTCGCACCGGATGGCAAGCGTATTGCCTACGTATCGTTCGAACAGAAGCGCCCGCGCATCTTCGTGCAGAACATCGATACCGGCCGCCGCGAACAGGTGACCAACTTCGAGGGCCTGAACGGCGCGCCAGCCTGGTCGCCTGACGGTTCGCGCCTGGCCTTCGTGCTGTCCAAGGACGGCAACCCGGACATCTACGTGATGAACATGGCCTCGCGCCAGATCAGCCGCGTAACCGCCGGCCCTGGTATCAACACCGAGCCGTTCTGGGGTAAAGACGGCAACACCATTTACTTCACCTCCGACCGGGGCGGCAAACCGCAGATCTATAAACAGTCGGTCAGTGGGGGGGGGGCCGAGCGCGTAACCTTCGTGGGTAACTACAACGCCAACCCGAAACTTTCGGCAGACGAGAAAACCCTGGTGATGATTCATCGCCAGCAGGGCTTTACCAACTTCAAAGTGGCGGCACAGGACTTGCAGCGCGGAAGTGTAAAGATTCTCTCGGAAACAAGTCTTGATGAGTCTCCCACTGTTGCGCCAAACGGCACCATGCTAATCTACGCCACCCGCCAGCAGGGCCGGGGAGTCTTGATGCTCGTGTCGCTTAATGGCCGCGTGAGGCTCCCACTTCCTACCGCTCAAGGCGAAGTCAGAGAACCGTCCTGGTCCCCTTACCTGAACTGATTGCGGCGTAATACGTTTTGCTTAACACACTGGGGTTTCATTAGGAGTTTCACGATGGAAATGCTGAAGTTTGGTAAATTTGCTGCGCTGGCTCTGGCCATGGCCGTAGCTGTAGGTTGCTCCTCGAAGGGCGGTGACAACGCAGGCGAAGGCGCTGCTGTAGATCCTAACGCTGGCTACGGTGCCAACACTGGCGCTGTCGACGGCTCCCTGAGCGAAGAAGCCGCCCTGCGCGCAATCACCACCTTCTACTTCGAATACGACAGCTCGGACCTGAAGCCAGAAGCCATGCGCGCTCTGGACGTTCACGCCAAGGACCTGAAAGCCAACGGCAACCGCGTTGTTCTGGAAGGTAACACCGACGAGCGCGGCACCCGCGAGTACAACATGGCTCTGGGTGAGCGTCGTGCGAAAGCCGTTCAGCGCTACCTGGTTCTGCAGGGTGTTTCCCCTGCTCAGCTGGAAGTGGTTTCCTACGGCGAAGAGCGTCCAGTTGCTACCGGCAACGACGAGCAGTCCTGGGCTCAGAACCGTCGCGTAGAACTGCGTAAGTAAGTTCTTATGCGTATGTGCCGCCGTGTAGTAACCGTCCTCGCACTCAGCCTGCCGCTCGCGGCCTGGGCTGAGGTCCCTGTAGTAGATGACAACGCAGGCAGTTATCCGCCCGCGGGTTATGGCACGAGCGGCGCCTATGCCGGGTCGGGGGCTTCGGCCCCTGCCTCTGCACAGGGCCAGCTGTTCATGCAGCTGCAACAGATGCAGGACCAGCTTTCCCGCCAGCAAGGCATCATCGAAGAGCTGCAAAACGATGTGTCGCGCATGAAGCAGGAAAACCTGGAGCGATACCAGGACCTGGACCGTCGCATCAACAGTGGTGCCGCACCTGCCGCAACCCCTGACAATTCCTCCGGTGGTGCATCCAATGCCGCCTCCGGTGCAGCAGCCGGTGCTGCTGCGCAACAACCGGCCGCCAGTAGCGAGCCCGGTGATCCGGCGAAAGAGAAGCTTTACTACGATGCAGCTTTCGACCTGATCAAGCAAAAAGACTTCGACAAGGCCAGCCAGGCGTTCACCGCCTTCCTGCGCAAATACCCGAACAGCCAGTACGCCGGCAATGCCCAGTACTGGTTGGGTGAGGTGAACCTGGCCAAGGGTGACTTGCAAGCCGCCAGCCAGGCGTTTGCCCAGGTCAGCCAAAAGTACCCCAAGCACAGCAAGGTGCCAGACTCGCTTTACAAGCTGGCCGACGTCGAGCGCCGCATGGGCCACACCGACAAGGTCAAGAGCATCCTGCAACAGGTCATCACCCAGTATCCCGGCACCTCTGCCGCGCAATTGGCACAGCGTGACCTGCAAAAGCTCTAAGGCCCTTTGCAGTAGCGTTTGAAATAAACCCGCGCCAGTCGCGGGTTTTTTCGTTAGAATCACGGCCCTTTTTTCGTAAACACGCTGCTGCGGATAACGCGATGTCGAGTCCGCGGCAGTGCCTGACGGAGGCGGGCAGCCTGTTTAGCTGTCACGCCCGTGGCGAGCATGCAAGACACATTACGCATCACCGAAGTCTTTTACTCTTTGCAGGGTGAAACACGAACGGCTGGGCTGCCCACGGTATTCGTGCGGCTCACCGGTTGCCCCCTGCGCTGCCAGTACTGCGACAGTGCCTACGCATTCAGTGGCGGTACCGTTCGTACCCTCGATTCGATCCTTGAGCAAGTGGCCGGCTTCAGGCCGCGCTACGTGTGTGTCACCGGTGGCGAACCGCTGGCCCAACCGAATGCGCTGCCGCTGCTGCAGCGGCTGTGCGATGCCGGCTACGAGGTGTCGCTGGAGACCAGTGGCGCGTTGGATATCGCCGGCACCGACACCCGGGTCAGTCGTGTGGTAGACCTGAAGACCCCAGGTTCCGAAGAGTCGCACCGTAACCTCTATTCGAACATCGACCAGCTGACCCGCAACGACCAGGTCAAGTTCGTCATCTGTTCCCGCGAGGATTACGACTGGGCAGTTTCCAAGCTGATCCAGTACAACCTGGCCGAGCGTGCCGGTGAAGTGCTGTTTTCACCCAGCCATCATCAGGTGAGCGCCAGCGACCTGGCAGACTGGATCGTCGCCGACAACCTGCCCGTGCGCTTCCAGCTGCAGTTGCACAAGCTGCTGTGGAACGACGAACCCGGGCGTTGATTGAGGAGTAAATACACATGACAGAAAAACGCGCAGTCATCCTGTTGTCCGGTGGCCTGGACTCGGCCACGGTGGTCGCCATGGCCAAGGCCGACGGCTACAGCTGCTATACCATGAGCTTCGATTACGGCCAGCGCCATCGCGCCGAGCTGAACGCCGCCGCCCGCGTGGCCCGCGACTTGGGCGTGGTCGAGCACAAGGTCATTGGCTTGAACCTGGACGGTATTGGTGGTTCGGCCTTGACCGACAGCAGCATCGACGTGCCGGAAACCCCCGGTGAAGGTATTCCGGTGACCTATGTGCCAGCGCGCAATACCGTGTTCCTGTCGCTGGCGCTGGGTTGGGCTGAAGTGCTGGAGGCGCGTGATATCTTCATTGGCGTGAACGCCGTGGACTACTCCGGCTACCCGGATTGCCGCCCTGAGTTCGTCGAAGCGTTCGAGCGCATGGCCAACCTGGCGACCAAGGCCGGGGTTGAAGGGCAGGGCTTCCGGATCCAGGCGCCGCTGCAGAATATGAGCAAGGCGCAAATCGTGCAGGCCGGTATGGCCCGCGGCGTGGACTATAGCCTGACTGTTTCCTGCTACCAGGCCGACGATGAAGGGCGTGCCTGCGGCAAGTGCGACAGCTGCCGCCTGCGTGCCGATGGCTTCAGGGCTGCCGGTGTCGACGACCCGACTCGCTACGCTTGAACTGATCAGAGGGTATTGATTTCCCGTTAGAAATCAGTATTATACGCGCCATCCAACGGGTCGTTAGCTCAGTTGGTAGAGCAGTTGGCTTTTAACCAATTGGTCGTAGGTTCGAATCCTACACGACCCACCATATTCACAGCGGTTCGTGAGTGCTAGAGCGGGGCTTGCCACAGCCATGTCTAGTCTTGCAGCCGTCTGGAGCGACCCTTAGGCGCGCTTCAGCGTGATGTAGATATGAAATAGCCCGCAGCCTGCACAGGTTCGCGGGCTTTTTCGTTGGCCCAGCCAGCGGAAGCATCCGTCTTGAACCCTTGGCCCACCTGCGGCCACTGCTCAAAGAAAAACCATGCAAAACAGCTTCATAGCTGAGGCAGGTCATCGTTTTTCGCCTACGCACAACCCTACCTGCTCCGGTATGCCAAAAAAGTCGCAGTTAGAGGTGAGGTGTCAGCTCCACCTATACGACCCGACGACGTTGACTGATGCCACTGTCTCCATCAGCGCGCCAATGAGGATTTGGCGAGGAGATGTGAGGATGAGGGATGGCTTGTTCACGGCTGGGCTCTGGGGCAACTGACTGTGGGCGTCAGAATGCCGAGACCAGGTGGAGGGGCGCCTCAAGAAATACTTATCTGAGGTCCGTAGAATTTATTCTCTAAGCCGGTCACGCTTTGGTGAAGTGGATTGATCCACTCTGATAGGGCAATTGTACGGCCCAGACCGATTACAATGGGTCGAAGTGAAGCCAGGGAGTAGGCGTATGGCAAAACTGATATGTGGGGAGTCTTATGCAGCGGAAAAACACCAACTCGCTGGCGTTTGAAGCTTGGGTATCAGAATTTCTTGGGTAAGCGTCCGGCCATGTCATATTGACCCTCCAGCTAAAGTCAGCTTCCGACCGGGACATAGACTGTGTACCATGGGTTGAGGCTTATGCTGCCTGCCGCTCGCGCCGTTAAGGAAAGGTGAAAGCATATCTGCTCCAACCCATTCGTATCTCTCTTGATAGTCGGGGTTTGGTAACGCGGGCACCAAGACGCTTCGACTCCAGGAGGAATCATGTCGACAATTGAAAACGCTAAGCGTATGGCCAAGTCTCTTCGCACCTTGCTTGAAGCTCGCGATCATGAGGTGACCCATTCGGTAGCTCTTGAAATGGTGGCTCAGCAACTGGGCTACAAAGATTGGAATACGGCTTCAGCAGCGCTCCCTCATGGTCTGACCGGCTCTGAAATCAAGCTGGAGAAAGCTATTCCGATATTGCGAATGTTCGATGAAGCGAAGGCGAGGGAGTTTTACCTCGATTTTCTGGGCTTCAGTGTCGAATTCGAGCATCGCTTCGAAGCGGATCTTCCCCTCTACCTAGGGCTCAGCCGGGATGGAGTGCAGGTCCACCTTTCTGAGCATCATGGTGACGCAAGCCCAGGAACGACCATCTTTGTTCCCATGCAGAACATTGAGCTGTTTCGGGACGAGTTGATCACCAAACGCTACGGTTTCGGGCGACCCGACATTGTGGAGCAGGGATGGGGAAAGCTTTTGGAGGTATACGATCCGTTCGGTAACCGTATCCGTTTCTGCCAAAGCTGACTCGAATGCTTTCAGGCGTTAGCTTCCGTTCTTAGATTCAACGAGGCGCCTGTTCAACTAAATGAGATTGAGCAGGCTTCCTTGTATGCAAATACTTGATCTCGGTTAGCTAGGCTGGCGACCATTGATACGGTAGCAGTTGTTCGATTTCACTGGCCTTCTGCGTCGGCAAGCGCGTCAGCACGTCCTTGAGATACGCATATGGATCGTGCCCATTCATACGCGCCGACTGGATCAGGCTCATGATCGCCGCAGCCCGTTTGCCGCTGTGCAGCGATCCGGCGAAGAGCCAGTTCGACCTACCGAGCGCCCACGGCCTGATCTGGTTTTCCACGGCATTGTTGTCGATGGGAACAGCCCCATCCTCCAGGTAACCCGTCAGCGCTACCCAGCGTTTCAAGCTGTAATCCAGTGCCTCGGCCGTGGCCGAGCCCTCAGGCATGAGCGCGCGCTGAGCCAGCATCCACTCGTGCAACTTTTCAGCGATGGGCACCTCAACTTCCTGGCGTAATCGCCAGCGATCTTCACCGCTCACGTCCCTGGCCTGCCGTTCGACTTCGTACAAGCCGCCGTTGGAGTGCAGCGCCTATTCGGCCAACTGGCTTTTGTTCGCCACATGCAGATCGAAAAACTTGCGCCGGGCGTGGGCCATGCAGCCGATTTCGGTGATGCCCTGCTCGAAACCGGCTTTGTAGCCTGCGAAGTCATCGCACACCAGCTTGCCGTTCCAGGTGCCCAGGAAGTTGCGCGCATGTTCGCCTGCACGGCTGGGGCTGAAGTCGTAGACCACCGCTTTCAGTGCCGAGAACGGCGTGGTGCAGTAGGCCCAGACATATGCGCGGTGCGTTTTCTTTTCGCCCGGCGCCAACATCTGCACCGGTGTTTCATCAGCATGGACGACGTGCTGGGCCAACACGGCTTCGAGCAATGCATCTACCAGCGGTTGCAGTTGTACGCCGGTTTGGCCGACCTACAGAGCCAGCGTCGAACGCGAGATTGCCAGGCCGGCACGGCCAAAGATTTTTTGCTGCCGGTACAGCGGAAGATGGTCGGCGAACTTGGCCAACATCACGTGAGCCAACAGCCCAGCCGTGGGGATGCCCTTGTCGATCACCTGTGCCGGTACCGGCGCTTGAGTCAGTGTTTCGCACTGACGGCAGGCCCACTTGCCACGCACATGTTGCTCGACCGTGAACACGCCGGGGGTGTAGTCCAGCTTCTCGCTGACGTCTTCGCCGATGCGTTGCAGCTGGCAGCCGCAGGCAAAGTTGGTGTTCTCCGGCTCGTGATGAATGACGGTACGTGGGAACTGCGGCGGCAGCGGCGCACGCTTGGGTTGTTGGCGTGGTTCGTCCGGTGCCGGGGCGGGACGAAGGGCTTTCAACTCGGCGTCGATGGCTTCAAGGTCGGTGTTGAGCAAGTCATCCAGCAAGCTACCTTGCGCCGGGCTGATCTGCTCACTGCGCTTAGCAAACTTGTAACGTTTGAGGATGGCGATCTCGTGAGAGAGCTGCTCGATGACGATCTTGTCGCGGCGGTTCTCTTGGCCCATGGTGTCGACCCTCGACAGCAACTGCGCCGCGAGTGCGCGCAGTTGATCGGGCGTCATCTGGTCGAGATTGGGCGAGGAAGTCATGCCGTGAATTTTACCAAAGCAGCCCCACCCGACACAGCTAAACGACCCGATTCAGAGCAACGTAATTGCGCCGTTTGCGCCAACCCGCTGCCAAGGCAGGCCCAGAACCAGCGCTTGAAGTTGTTCGGCGTCGAGTTCAACTTCCAAACCTCGATTGGAGCCAGGCCAGTGAAATTTACCTTGGTTCAGGCGGCGCGCGGCCAGCCAGATACCCACGCCGTCGTGCACCAGTACTTTCAGCCGATTGGCGCGGCGATTGGCGAACAGATAAGCGCAGTGCGGCTTCGCCGCACCGAGCACCGCGATCACACGGGCAAGGGCAGTTTCGGTACCGGCGCGCATGTCCATGGGCTCGGTGGCGAGCCAGATGGCGTCGATGCGGATCATTGGGAGAGGCTGCGGATCAAGCGGGCGCAACCGTCCGGGTTGGAGATCGGCCAGTTCACAGTGACTGTGCGCTGCCCGGAAGAAATTTCGATGCGAGCTACATCCTGCCGAGCTGGCGTCGCCACAGCGGTCTCAAGCTTCAACGGTACAAATGCAGGCAAGGCACAAGCCTGCCGGTCACGGTAGATAGGTATCCACTTGCGAACCAGATTGGCGTTGATACCGTGCCGCAGGGCCACGCTGGCAATGGAAACATCAGGGTTCAGGCATTCCTGAACAACCTGGGCCTTGAAGGGTTTGGGATAAAAGGTGCGCTGACGCATGGTATTCCTTGAATTAAAGGCGATGGTGTCCACGTATTTTTAGGTGGACACCATCGCCCTTAATCCGGGGATTCTGAAGGTGTGTTCGGCAGACGCTTACTTTCTTGGTGCCCATTTCCGAGATGAAGGGTGCTACGACAAAGCGGTCTTGGCCGCCGAAATGCTGGAGCACCGACGAGAGCTGAGCTCAAAGGAGTTGGTTGAGATAGTCAGGAGGGCCAACGCCATGCTGGCCATCCTTCCAGGACATGATCACGGAGCCTAGGGCGTTGGGACAATCGATAGCCCCCGAGCACTTGCTCCCAGAAAGTCAAGGTCGATGGCGCAAAAAAATGCTAGAGCCAAAGCACTTATGGCAATCACTACGGCAATAATGACGAGCTGCATTCCATGATCGCTCGGATACATGCTCTCGCTCCTAGTACGGTGAGCTTAAATAAGATATTTGCGGATTCAAAGGTCAGACGGCCTGTGCTGACTTGATCGGAGTTTCTCTAGGGCTTTCAGAGCTTACATCAGGCCACATACCCCACAAATTGTCTGATACATTTCCATGCCGCAGACTAACTTGTAAAGCATGCCCCGCCAAGCTGTTGAAGGGCTTTCTGCAAAGCCAATCACGAGTGAGCGCATACCCTGACGCGCTATTTCCTGTGTTCGACCTGGTGACTGCCATCGCAATCGATGCGATTAGGGTTATCCGCGCAGCTCTCCTGATAACTGAAGTATTTGCAGCCACCGAGCAGGTTCAGCACTGCCACAATTGCGAGAATTTTCATAACGACCTCCGGGAAGGGGATGGGGCGCTAATTTTGCTTAAATTTAGATTAGCAAAGCGATTTGGTCATGCCTTTCATGATCCTCTGCTAGAGTTCTACACGCAACTGACGCACCTCATTTGTAAGCGTCCGGCGAACTCACCTTCCGAACTCCAGCATTAAGGGCGATGGTGTC
>JADHEF010000668.1_pt1 | contig 31197 bp, 26 predicted proteins | sample 8952391 | NCBI WGS metagenome assembly JADHEF01 (sample SAMN16124439, study PRJNA663245) | bioreactor sludge metagenome | isolation source: sludge (nitrite) | place: India:Bengaluru | collected 2019-02-28 | reverse complement strand
CGATTTCGCGGTGATCGGGCCGGTGCTGGCCACCGCCACCCACCCCGGGGCGACGCCGATGGGGTGGGACGGGTTCGCCGGTCTGCGCGAGGACACCCCGCTGCCGCTGTACGCCATCGGCGGGCTCGGCCGCGACGACGTGCCCGCCGCACGCGCGCAGGGCGCGCAGGGCATCGCCGCGATCCGCGGCCTGTGGGCCGTGCCGAAGACGATGGCCGGGCACTGAACCTGAATTCACACGGGCACGGCCGTGCCGCGTGGCAGGCCGGGTTGCATGTCCGCGACCGGTGACGATGCGCTTGCGCGCACGCCGTCATGCGGTGCATGGGGGCACATGGCGCGCAACCGTGGAAGGTTCCCGGTTCCACCGTGCGCATCCGGCCCGGTGGCGGTATCGGAGACGCGTCCCTGTCGGGCTATTTGACCACCACCGACGTGCCGGAGGGCACCATGTAGCAGGCTTGTGCCTTGGCGCAGGCATCGGCATTGACCTGCGCGATCTGGCTGGCCAGATACTGCTCCGGCGACAGGCCCATGCGCTGGCGATAGGCGTTGTCGGCATCGGCCTTGGCGATCTGTTCCTGCTCGCGCTGGCGCTCGGCGGTGGTCGCCTCGACCAGCGTCTTCACGCGCTGCTGCTGGGCGGCGGTGAGGTTCATCTGCTGCAGCACGTCCGGGTTCGGGCGGGCGCGGCCGAGAGTGATGTTCATGATCTCGATCGGCAGCTTCTGCTCCTTGACCAATGCGCGCACGCTATCGGTCACTGCATCGTCGATCTTCTTCGCGGTTTCCGGGTCGGACATCATCCGGGTCATGTCGTAGCGCTTGACCTGGTCGCGCACGATCGCCGCGTACTGGCTGTCCAGGTTGTTCTTGAACCAGTCCGGTCCGAAACCGGCCAGCAGCCGCGCCGGGTCGGTAATGCGGTATTGGATCTGGGTGGCGAAGTCGAGAAGGATGTTGTCGCTGGAGGAGTAGTCGTCGAAGCTCACCGGCACCGTCTGCGGGGTCACGTCCACGTAGCTGGCGCGGGTGGATATCCAGGCGTAGGTGCGGCCGGTGTCGCGCACGTCGTCCAGACGCACGCCGTTGTGGCCGAACAGCCATGGCTTGTCGATCAGCACGGCCTTCTGGCCGGGATTGGGCGACACGACGGTGCAGCCGGAAGCGGCGACAACCAGCAGCAATGGCAGGAGAAGGCGCGGGCGCATCGGGGTCATCCTCGTCGAACGGGCGGGAAAGGGTTCAGCCGGCCGGCATCGCGGCCAGCGTGCGGTAGTAGGCATCGAGCCGCTCGACCGCGGCATCCAGATGGTCCGGGTGGCCGTCGTTGAGCACCACCTCGTCGGCCAGTGCGCGGCGTTCGGCGCGGCCAGCCTGCGCGGCGATCATCTTCGCGGCGAGCGCTTCGTCGATGTCGTCGCGGCGCATCAGCCGCGCGTGCTGCAGTTCCAGCGGTGCATCGACCAGCAGGATGCGGTCGAGCCACGGATAGGCGCTGCGGCCGCCGACTTCAGTGAGCAGCGGGATCGCGGCGATGGCATACGGGCCGGCGGCGTTGCGGCACTGCACGGCCAAATGCTCGCGGATGGCCGGGTGCAGGATGGCTTCGAGCCGGTGGCGCGCATCGGCGTCGGCGAACACGTGTTCGCGCAGGCGGTGGCGGTCCAGGCGGCCATCGGCCTGCAGCACGTCGGCGCCGAAGGTTTCCACCACGCGCGCCAGCGCCGGTTGGCCGGGTTCGACCACCTGCCGCGCTGCCAGGTCGGCGTCGGCAATTGCTATGCCGCGGGCTTCGAAGCGCCGGGTGACTTCGCTCTTGCCGGCGGCAACGCCGCCGGTCAGGCCGATGATGAACTTGCTCATGTGGCAATGATGATATAGCGCCGTGCCGGCTTCAGCCGATGCGGATGATCTCGCCCTCCTGCAGGGCGTAGTCCAGTGCATAGGCCAGTTCGCCGGGGGAGTCTGCATGCAGGTGCAGCAGCGGCTGCCCGACCTGCACCATGTCGTCCAGCCGCACGGCCATGTGCACGCCGGCGGCGGCGCATTCCGGGGCGCCGGCCAGCTTGGCCAGCCGCGACAGGCGACGGTTGTCGATGGACAGCACCTTGCCGTCGCGTGGTGCGGTCAAAGCCTGCACGAGGCGTGCCTGCGGCGGCGTGCGCAGGCCACCCTGGGCGATGCAGATGCGCCTGAACTTGTCCCAGGCCTTGCCCGAATCCAGGGTTTGCGCGGCCAGCACGATGCCGTCGCCGGCCCGGGCCTTGCCGCCCAGTTCCAGCACCGCGCCGGCCACCAGCAGGGCACGCTCGCGCAGGTCGGCCGGGGCGTCGGGTGCGCCTTGCAACACGGCCAGCACGTCGCGCGCTTCCAGCGCCGGGCCGATGCCGCGCCCGATCGGCTGGCGGCCATCGGTGAACAGGCAATTGACCTGCACGCCGAAGGCCTCCGCCGTGGTGGTCAGGTGCGCGGCCAGCTCGCGCGCGGTGCCGAGGCTGCGCACCTTGGCGGTGGGGCCGACGGGGATGTCGATGACCACATGGGTGGAACCTGCGGCGATCTTCTTGGACAGCACCGAGGCGATCAGCTGGCCCTCGGTGTCGATGTCCAGCTCGCGCTCGATGCGCACGAAGATGTCGTCGGCCGGGCTCAGGTGCATGCTGCCGCCCCAGGCCAGGCAGCCGCCTTCGGTTTCCACCACGCGGCGCAGCGTGGCCAGGTCCAGGTTGACCGGGGCCATCGTCTCCATCGTGTCGGCGGTGCCGGCCGGGGAGGTGATCGCCCGCGAGGACGTCTTGGGCATCACCAGCCCGTTGGCGGTGGCGATGGCCACCACAATGGGCGAGGTGCGGTTGCCTGGCAGGCCGCCGACGCAGTGCTTGTCCACCACGATGGGCGCGGGCCAGGACAGGCGCGTGCCGGCTTCCACCATCGCCCGGGTCAGGGCGACGGTTTCGTCGGCGTCCAGCGGCAGCGTGGCCGAGGTGGTGAGGAAGGCCGACAGGTCCACGTCGCTGTACTGGCCGTCCACCACGTCGCGGATGATGGCGGTCAGCTCCTGCCCATCCAGTCGCTTGCCGTAGATGCGTTTGCGCACCAGCGCCAACGATTCGAGCAGGGGCGGATGGCTGACTTGCACCGTATCGCCGTCGGCCACGCCCAGCGCATCCCATGCCGCTTCGGACAGAACCACCTGGTCGCTGGCGAACAGGGTGCTTTCGGTCTGGTACAGAAGGGCCACCACCTGGCGCTCGCCGGCTCGCACCAGCACGCGCGAATTCGGCGCCAGGCCTTCGGCGCGGCACACGTGGCAGTCGGTGCGCATCACCACGATGGCCTGGTGCTGGGCGTGCAGATGCATGCGCAGGGCATGCAGCGCCGGCACGGCGGGCCGGCTTGCGGAGACGGGCAGGCTCACAGTTCGAACACCTCGTCCTGGCGCGACACAGCTGCATCCCAGCCCAGTTCACGACCGATGCGCACGCGCAGCGCCTCGGCGGCCTCGGCCTCGCCATGCACGATGAAAACGCGCTTGGGCGGACGGGTGAAGCCGGACAGCCAGCGCAACAGCTCGTTGCTGTCGGCATGCGCCGAAAGCATCGGAAGATTGGCCACCTCGGCCTGGATCTGGATCCACTGGCCGAACATCTTCACCTCGCGCGCGCCCTCCAGCAGGTTGCGCCCGCGCGTGCCTGCGGCCTGGAAGCCGGAGAACAGCAGTGTGTTGCGGTGGTCCGGGCCGAACGCGGCGAGGTGGTGCAGCACGCGCCCGCCAGTGGCCATGCCGCTGGCCGAGATGATGATCTTCGGGTACGGGTCGGAAGAGAGTTTCTTTGAATCCTCCACATCGCGCACATAGGTGGCCAGCGCGCCGATCTGCTCGCAGGTGGCCTTGTCGATGCGGTGGTCTTCGGCGTGGCGCATGTACAACTCGCTGGCGTTGATCGCCATCGGGCTGTCCACGTATACCGGCACGTTCTTCAGGCGGCCTGCCTGCTTGAGCTTCCAGACCAGGTACAGCAGCTCCTGTGCGCGCCCCACCGCGAAGGCCGGCACCACCACCGTGCCGCCGCGGCGAACGGTGCGTTCGACGACGGTGGCCAGCGCTTCGGACGGGTCCTCGTGTGCATGCACGCGGTTGCCGTAGGTGGATTCGATGACCACGTAATCGGCTTCCGGCACCGGCTCGGGGTCGAACATCACCGCGTCGTCGTAGCGGCCCAGATCGCCGGAGAACGCGATGGTGCGCCCGCCCCAAGTGATCTGCGCGGTGGCCGCGCCAAGGATGTGGCCGGCGCGGCGCAGGTACAGCGAGGCGCCGCAGGGCAGCTCGATCGACTGGTGCCACGGCACGGTGTCGAAGTACGGCATGGTCTTTTCGGCATCTTCCTCGGTGTACAGCGCCAGTGCAGGCGCGTGCTTGGAGTAGCCCTTGCGATTGGCGAAGTCGGCGTCCTTTTCCTGCAGGTGGCCGCTGTCCTTGAGGATCAGTTCGGCCACGTCACGGGTCGCCGCGCTGGTGTGGATGCGGCCGCGGAAACCTTCGTTGACCAGGCGCGGCAGGTAGCCGGAGTGGTCGAGGTGGGCATGGGTCAGCACCACGTCGGTGATCGACGCCGCCGCGACGGGCAGCGGTTGCCAGTTCAGCTCGCGCAGGTTCTTCAGGCCCTGGAACAGGCCGCAATCGACCAGCAGGCGCTGGTCGCCCAGTGAAAGCATGTGCTTGGAGCCGGTGACGGTACCGGCGCCGCCGAGGGAACGCAGGGTCAACATGGGGAACGGCCTCTGGTGTTGGCGCCGGCAATGCGCAGGCGCGGGAATCGGGGAGATGGGAGCGGGAAGTCAGGGCGTATCGCCGGCCGGGGTCACCACGCCGAGCTTGCCGCCCCAGGTCAGCGGCGCGGCCGCGCCTTCGGGCAAGGGCGGGTCCTGCACCCTGTCGCGCATGGCCGCGGCGATCAGCGGGGCCAGGTCGATGCCGTTGCTCGGGTGCGGGGCGGCGTTGGTCGAGGTGATGCGCGCGAACAGCGGCGCCAGTTCGGCCGCGATGGCCTCGTCGTACAGCGCATGCACCACCACGCATTCGGGCTTGGGCAGGCCGCGTGCGAGCAGGCCCCTGGCCGCCACCGCGAGGGTGCGGCCGGACGAGGCGATGTCGTCCACCAGTACCGGCGTGTGGTCGGCCCAGGCCGACAGGTCGGGCACGTCGATGTCCACGTCGCGGTCGCCATGGCGCACCTTGCCCAGCACCACGTGCGGCGCGCCGATGCGGCCGGCGATGGTGGCCACCCATTGCTCGCTTTCGGCATCGGGGCCCACCAGCAGCGGTTTGACCACGTGCGCGGCAATCCAGTCGGCCATCAGCGGCGTGGCGTGCAAGGTGGTGGACGGGATGGTGTAGACGCTGGCCAGTGCCGGGTAGCGGTGCAGGTGCGGGTCCACCGTGGTCAGGTGGTCGAAGCTGGACGACAGCAGCCGCGCGAAGGTGTGCGAGCTGACGGCTTCGCCCGGGTTGAAGCGCTTGTCCTGGCGCATGTAGGCCAGATAGGGCGCGATCAGGTTCACCTTGGCCGCGCCGAGTTCGCGCGCGGTGTCGGCGGCCAGCAGCAGCGGCAGCAACTTGTCGTCGGGCTGGCTCAGCGTGCAGACGATGTCGATGGTGCGGCCGGCCACGTCGCAGGCCAGGCGCAGGTAGCTTTCGCCATCGGGAAAGCGGCGGTGCTCGATGGCGCCACAGTCCCAGCCGCCACTGGCGGCGATGCGGGCGGCGAAGGTTTCGTTGCCCGGGCAGGGCAGCAGGAGGTGTTCGGACATGGCGTTTCCTTTTGCGATGTCGTCGCGCGGCGTCAGCCGGCGACCTGCTGGCGGATCAGCAACAAGGCCACGATCCAGCACATCAGCACCACCAGTGCCGCGCCCCAGCCATCGGCAAGGCCGCCGCGCTTGCGCAGCACGAACTTGAGCAGGCCCACCACGGCCAGCGGGAAAACGAACAGCGCGGCGATCAGCAGCCAGTAGAGGTTGATCCGGTCCATCTCAGGCGTCTCCGGTGGGGACAGGGCGGGAAAGCGGGGCAGGGCCGAGCACGTCCAGACAATGCCGGGCGGCGACCCATTCCTCGTTGGTGGGTTCGACCAGCACGGCGATGCGGCTGGCGGCATCGGAAATCACCGGCCCGTGGCGCGCGTTGGCAGCGGTATCCAGATGGATGCCGAGCCAGGCCAGCTCGTCGCATACGCGGCGGCGCAGCTCGGCGTCGTGCTCGCCGATGCCGGCGGTGAACACCAGTGCGTCGAGGCCGCCAAGCGCGGCGGCAGTGGAGGCGATCTCGCGCGCGAGCCGGCGCACGTACAGCGCCAGCGCGGTGCGCACGCGTTCGCCCACGGCATCCTGTCGCGATTCCAGCGGCCACAGCGCCGGCAGGTCGGCCGATGCGCCGGACACGCCGAGCAGGCCGGACTGGTGGTAGAGCAGGTCGGCCACTTCGTCCAGGCCGAGCTTCTCGATCTGCATCAGGTAGATCACTGCACCGGGGTCGAGCGCGCCGCAGCGCGTGCCCATCATCAACCCGTCCAGCGCGGAGAAGCTCATCGTGGTGGCCACGCTGCGCAGGTCGCGCAGGCCGCACAGGCTGGCGCCGCTGCCGAGGTGGGTGACGATGATGCGGCCGCGCGCGGCGGCTTGACCGAGACGTTCGGGCAGGACGCGGGCGATGTAGTCGTAAGACAGGCCGTGGAAGCCGTAGCGGCGCACGCCGCGCTCCCATGCTGCGTAGGGAATCGGCAGCACCTGCTCGACCTTGGGCAGGCTGCGGTGGAAGCCGGTGTCGAAGCAGGCCACCTGCGGCAGGTCCGGGCGCGTGCGCAACAGCACGTCGATGGCCTCCAGCGCGAAGGGCTGGTGCAGCGGCGCCAGCGGCACGTAGCGCTTGAGGTCGGCCAGCACGGCTTCATCCACCCGCACCGGGTCGAAGTACTTCATGCCGCCGTGGACCACGCGATGCGCCACCCCGCACAGGTGCCGCGTGCCAAGCCGGGCCAGCACGCGCTCGCGGATGTATTCCAGCGCGGCGTGATAGGGCTGGGCCGGGTCGAGTGCGACCGGCGCCGGCGCCACGCCGGTTTCGCCGAAGGTGGCGCCATCGCGGCCGATGCCCTGGATCTTGCCGTTCCACACCGGCGCGCGCGGCAGCGGCGACTGGCCGGCGTCGAACAGGGCGAACTTGATGCTCGACGAACCGCAGTTGAGCACCAGCACCAACTCGCCCCGTGTGGAGTAACGGTCGGCGCGGGCGCTCACGGCGGACAGGCCCGGTAATGGTGGGCCAGCAGCACCGCGAGCGCGCACGAGGCGATGCGCGCGGAGGCCGGGTCGGCGCGGCTGGTCAGCACGATCGGTACGCGCGCGCCCAGCACGATGCCGGCGCTGGCCGCATGGCCGAGGTATTCCAGCTGCTTGGCCAGCATGTTGCCGCTTTCCAGATCGGGCACCAGCAGGATGTCGGCCTGCCCGGCCACCGGCGAGACGATGCCCTTGATGCGCGCGGCGGCGGCGGATATCGCGTTGTCGAAAGCCAGCGGGCCATCGAGCACCGCGCCTTCGATCTGGCCGCGGTCGGCCATCTTGCACAGCACGGCGGCGTCCAGCGTGGCCGGCATGGTCGGGTTCACCGTTTCCACCGCGGCCAGCAACGCCACCTTCGGCATCTGCACGCCGATCACCCGCGCAAGGTCGATGGCGTTGCGCAGGATGTCGGCTTTCTGGGGCAGGTCCGGCGCGATGTTGATGGCCGCGTCGGTGATGATGAATGGGCGCGGATAAGCCGGCGTCTGCATCAGGAAACAGTGGCTGATGCGGCGCTTGGTGCGCAGCCCGGCGCTGGTGGCGACGACCGCGCCCATCAGCTCGTCGGTGTGCAGGCTGCCTTTCATCAGCGCCTCTACCTCGCCGCTGCCGGCCAGTTCGACTGCGCGCGCGGCGGCGGCATGGCTGTGCGGCACGTCCTCGATGCGCCAGCCGGCCAGGTCCAGCCCGGCTTCGGTGGCCACTGCTTCCAGCTTCGCGCGTGGTGCGACCAGCACCGGTTCGATCAGGCCGGCCTGTGCGGATTCAATCGCCGCTTTCAACGCTTCGGTGCTGCACGGATGGACCACGGCCATGCGGATGGCGCCCAGCGCGCGGACCTGTGCGATCCACGGTGCGGCCATCGTGCCTTCGCCCTGCGCGAGACCGAGATCGGGCAAGGCGCCGCGCGCAAGCGTGATCGCCGTGCGCGGTGCGAGCACCACGGCATCGCCTTCGAACACGCGTTCGCCATCGCCGCGTCGCGCGACGATGGCCAGTGTCGCTTCGCCACTGGCGGCATCCACGGCGGTGACGGTGGCGGTGACGGCCAGCGTGTCGTTCAAGGCCAGCGGAGCAAGGAAGCGCAGGCCCAGTCGTTCGCAAGCCAGCCCCGGGCCGGGCAGTTCGGTGCCCAGCAATCCGGCCACCAGTGCACTGCCCCACAGGCCACGGCCGAAGATGTCGAGGAAAGCGGCTTCCAGCAACGGGCCGTCGTGCGTGGCATCCACGCCGGCAAACAGTGCGGCCAGTACCTGCAAGTCCTCGCGGGTGAGCTGGCGCACGATGCGCGCGCTGTCGCCGACAGCCAGTGCATCCAGCGGCCGATTGCGCAGCTGCGAGATGTCCGGGACCGAGAGTGGCGAATCTGCCGGAAGGTGCATGCGTGGGTAATCCGTGGGTGCCCTGATGTAAGGTCAGGCCATCTGGCTGATGGTTTTGCGGAATCGTTGCAGCGACAGCAGGGACAGCGCGGTGCCGATCAGCAGCAGTGCCAGAAAGGGCTTCCAGACCACATCGATGCCTGCACCGCGGTACAGGATGGCCTGGCCGACTTCCACGAAGTGGGTGGTCGGAGCGATCTCCATGATGTCCTGCACGATCTTGGGCATGCTTTCGCGCGGAGTCGCGCCGCCGGAGAGCAGCTGCAGCGGCAGGATGGTCAGGATCAGCAGCATGCCGAACTGTGGCATGTTGCGCGCCAGCGTGGCCAGGAAGATGCCCAGCGAGGTGGTCGCGAACAGGCACAGCGCCGCGCCGACCACGAACAGCGCCAGCGAACCTTCGATCGGCACGCCCAGCAGACCCCGCACCACCAGGTTGAGCGAGACGAAGGCGGTCACCAGCACCACCAGCCCCATCGACCAGACCTTGGAGAGCATGATCTCGGCCGGGGTGACCGGCATCACCAGCAGGTGTTCGATGGTGCCGTGCTCGCGCTCGCGGATCAGCGCCGCGCCGGTGAGGATGATCGAGAGCATGGTGACGTTGTTGATGATCCGCATCAGCCCGCCGAACCAGGTGCGATCCAGCGAGGGGTTGAAGCGTGCCCGCAGCACCAGATCGACGGGCAGCGCGGTGGCGCTGCGTTCGCGCTTGACGAACTCGTTTACCTCGCCGAGCACGACCTGCTGCACCGCACCGCTGCCGGTGAACGCCTGAGTCATGCGGGTGGCGTCCACGTTGAGCTGCAGTTCCGGCGCGCGTCCGGCCAGCACGTCGCGCTGGAAGCCCTGCGGGATGTACAGCGCGAAGGTGTAACGGCCGGCATCCATGCCCGCGTCCATCTGCCGCATCTCGATCAGATCGGGGGTGATGAAGTCCGGCGGGTAGAACGCCGAGACGATGCGCTGGGACAAGGTGGAATCGTCTTCGTCGACGATGGCGATGGGCGTCTTGTGCAGCGTCTCGGGCATGGCCGTGGCGGCGGTGTAGACCGCCACGGTGAACACGTAGACGATCATCACCAGCATCATCGGGTCGCGCCACAGGCTCCACAGCTCCTTGACGCCCAGGCGGTAGATGTTGACCAGGTGGCGGGCCTTCATCTCACTTCTCCTGCTTCTTCAGCAATGCAATGGCAATGCCGGTGATGACCGGCACGGCCAGCAACATCGGCCAGAACGAGCTCCACAGGTCGCCCAGTCCGAGGGCCTTGCTGAAGACCCCGCGGCTGATGGTGATCATGTGCGTGGCCGGGTAGATCTGGCCGATGATCTTGCCGCTACCTTCCAGCGAAGACACCGGGTCGGTCAGGCCGGAGAACTGCGTGGCCGGGATGATGGTGCCGATCATGGCGATGAACATCGCCGCGATCTGGCTCTTGGTGACCGAGGACGCCAGCAGCCCCATGCCGGTGGAGATGAAGCCGAAGATCAGGGCCGCCAGCGCCAAGGTCGGGAAGTTGCCGGTGACCGGCACGCCGAACACGGTGACCGCCAGCAGGCTCATCAGCAGGAAGTTGATCATCGCCATGCCCACGTAGGGCAATTGCTTGCCGAGCAGGAACTCAGTGCGGGTGACTGGGGTGACGTACAGGTTGGTGATCGAGCCGGTTTCCTTTTCGCGAACCACGGCCAGTGCGGTCAGCATGGCCGGCAGCAGCAGCAACAGCAGCGGCACCACCGCCGGCACCATCGCCGGCAGGCTTTTCACGTCCGGGTTGTAGCGGAACCGCGTCTGCACGTTGGCGCTGCTGGGCAATCCGCCCATGCGTTGCCGGGCCTGCTCGGCCAGCCACAGCTGATGCATGCTCTGCACGTAGCCCTGCACGGTTTCGGCGCGCTGCGGCATGGCGCCGTCGACCCAGGCGCCGACCTCGACATGGCGGCCGGCCAGCGCATCGCGCATGAACCCTTGCGGGATTTCGACGGCCAATGCCAGTTCGCCACTGCGCATGCGCTTGTCGAGTTGGTCGTAATCGGTGATGGCCGGGCGCTCGACGAAGTAGCGCGATCCGGACAGCTGCAGCGTGTAGTCGCGACTGAGCGTGGTGTTGTCGCGGTCGAGCACGGCATAGCGCAAGTCTTCGACGTCCATGCTGATGCCGTAGCCGATCACGAACATCAGGATGATCGAGCCACCCAATGCCAGCGAGGCACGAATCGGGTCGCGCTGCAGCTCCAGCGCTTCGCGCCACATGTAGGCGATCAGGCGCTGCAGGTTGAAACCTTTCAGGCGGTTGCGCCTGATTGCCCTGGATGTGATGCCGGACGGGATGTCGTCATGGGCGAGGTCGTTGCGCACGGGGCGGCTTGTCTTTTCCTCGGCATTTCCCGATGCCTCGACCAGATAGCCGATGAAGGCATCTTCCAGCGTTTTCGCACCACGCTTTTTGATCAGGTTCGCGGGTGTGTCACTGTCCAGCACTTTGCCGGCGTGCATCATCGACATGCGGTCGCAACGCGCAGCTTCATTCATGAAATGGGTGGAGATGAAAATCGTCACCTTGTCGCGGCGCGACAATTCCGCCAGCAACCGCCAGAACGCATCGCGCGCCACCGGATCCACGCCTGAGGTGGGTTCGTCGAGAATCAGCAGCTCGGGCTTGTGCACCATCGCCACCGCCAGCGACAGCCGCTGGCGGATGCCCAGCGGCAAGCTGTCTGGGAGACTGTCGAGTACTTCGGCCAAGTCGAAGCGTTGCACCATTTCTTCGATGCGCGAAGGAATGTCGGCTTCGTGCACGTTGAACAGCTGGGCATGCAGCACCAGGTTCTGGCGCACGGTCAGTTCGCCGTACAGTGAAAAGGCTTGCGACATGTACCCCACGCGGCGGCGGGTATCGATGTCTTTCGGGTCCACCTCTCGCCCGAACAGCCATGCCTTGCCATCGCTTGCGGGCAAAAGCCCGGTCAGCATCTTCATCGTGGTGGACTTGCCGCAGCCATTGGAGCCGAGGAAGCCGAAGATTTCGCCGCGGCGGATGCGGAAGCTGACTTTGTCCACGGCGACGAAATCACCGAAGCGCATGGTCAGGTTCTTGGCTTCGATGGCGATGTCGTTGGCATCGGCCTGCAGAGGAGGGATCACCACCTCGGTGTGGTTGCGAGTTTTCTCTTCAGGCAACAGGCGGATGAAGGCCGATTCGAGCGAATCGCAGCTCGTTTGCTGCAGCAATTCGTCCGGCGTGCCGGCGGCCAGTACCTTGCCGTCGTCCATGGCCACCAGCCAGTCGAAGCGCTGGGCTTCGTCCATGTAGGCAGTGGCCACGATGACACTCATGCCGGAGCGCTCGCCGCGAATGCGGTCGATCAAATCCCAGAACTGCGCACGTGCCAACGGATCCACGCCGGTGGTGGGTTCGTCCAGGATCAACAGGTCAGGGTCGTGGATCAGGGCACAGCACAGTCCGAGCTTTTGTTTCATGCCGCCGGAAAGTTTTCCGGCGGGCCGCGACAGGAACGGGTACAGGCCTGTGGCCTGGGTGAGGTCGTCGATGCGGCGGCGGCGCTCGACCTGCGAATGGCCGAACAGGCGACCGAAGAACTGCAGGTTTTCCTCCACAGACAATGTTGGGTAGAGGTTCCTGCCCAAACCCTGCGGCATGTAGGCGATGCGCGGGCAAACCAGTGCACGATGCTTGCGGTTGCGCATGTTGCCGCCGAGCGCCTCGACATCGCCGGCCTGGATTTCGCGGGCACCGGAGATCAAGGCCAGCAGGCTGGATTTCCCCACGCCGTCAGGGCCTATCAGCCCGATCATGCATCCGGAAGGGAGGTCCAGACTGATGCCTGCCAGTGCTTCGGTCTTGCCGTAGCGCAAGCGCACGTCGTGCAGGCGCACGACCGGGGCTTGTTGGCTACCGGGTGCGGGGGAGGCGGGCATGGCTTATTGCGCAGTCTTGGCCGTATCCGGGACTTGCAGGGTCGCGGATACCTTGAGGGAGTCGGGCCACACGGCCGTCGGGTCGATTTTCAGCCATGCCATGCCAGGCACGCCGGTTTTTACCTGGCTCAGGTGCTTTTGCAGGAGTGCAGGCGGAATCTGTGCACGCACCCGGAACATCAGCTTCTGGCGCTCATCGGCGGTTTCCACAGTCTTGGGCGTGAATTGAGCCTGGCTGGCGACAAAGGACACCTTGGCAGGGATTACCAGATCAGGTGCCGCGTCGAGCACGATGCGAGCTTCGGTGCCGATGGCGATGCGACCGGCGGCCGTTTCGGGCACGAAGAACGTCATGTAAACGTCGGACAGGTCGAGCAGATTCAGCACGCGCCCGCCACCAGCCAGCACCTCGCCGGGTTGAGCCACGCGCACCTGTACGCGTCCGTTGCGCGGGGCCCGCAGCACGCTGTCGTTGATGTCCGCCTCGACCCGTGCCACGGTCGCGGTGGTGGCGTCGACGCTGGACCGTGCGCCGATCACCTGCGCCTTGGCGGCGGCCACGGCGGCTTCCGCAGCGGCCACTTGAGCATGTGTGGCTGTCAGCGCTGCTTCCGCGCCGCGCACGGTAGCGCGATTGTCGTCAAGCTCCTGAGCCGAGGCGGCACCTTCGGCCGTCAGCGTTTCGGAACGGGCCAGCCGGCGGCGCGCGGCGTCGAGTTGTGCCCCGGCCTGCGCAACCTGGGCCTTGGCGGCAGCCACGTCGCTCTCGCGCAGTGCCACCTGTGCTTCGGCAGCCGTTACTGCGTGGCGGGCTTGCTCGCGTCCTGCCTCGGCTTCGTTTTTCTGTGCATCCAGCGTGTCCAGCTGCATCTTCGCCACTGCTTGTCCGGCGGTGACGAAGTCGCCTTCGCGGACGAGGATTTCATCCACGCGCCCCGGCAACTTCGTGGCCACGTCGATCTCGGTAGCCTCGATGCGGCCGTTGCCACCGACGAACCCATCACCGGGTCCGCTACCGGCCAAGCTTTTCCATGCCCACCATGCGAGAAGTCCCGCAACGGCAAGGATCGCCACGGCAATCAGAGGCTTTTTCTTCAGACTGTCGAGAATGTTCATGCGGATTACCGGGAAATGTGGGGGGCGGCTGGTTCGGCACTGCCACCGCCGAGTGCGGCATAGAGTGCTACTTGGTTGGAGAGCAATGCGCGGCGTGCCTGAACCAGATTCTGTTCGGCAGACAACAGATCCCGTCTGGCATCCAGCACTTCGAGATAAGCGGCCGATCCGTTGTCGTAGCGCAGCTGCGCCAATCGCGCGCGCTCGGACTGTGCATTCAATGCGGTCCGCGCTACCTGAAGTTGTTTTCCGAGCCATTCGCGTGCGGACAGGGCATCGGCGACCTCACGGAACGCGGTCTGGACGGTTTTCTCGTAATTGGCCACGGCGATGTTGTCACGCACCTTGCTCAATTCGAGGTTCGCGCGCAGCTTGCCGCCTGTGAAGAGGGGCAAAGACAGCGAGGGCATGAAATTCCAGGTGCCATTGCCCGATTCGAACAGCCCGCTGAGTTCCGAACTTGCGGTGCCGACACTGCCGGTCAATGAAATGCTCGGGAAGAACGCCGCACGGGCCGCGCCTATATTGGCATGGGCGGCGCGCAACTGGTGCTCGGCGGCGATGATGTCCGGACGGGCCTGCAGCAGATCCGATGGAAGGCCCGGCTTGAGTTCGGCCAGCACGAGGGTTTCATCGAACGGTGCCGCCTGAGGCAGTGGTCCGGGGTCCGCTCCGATCAGTTGCCCAAGCGCGTGCAGTTGCTTCGCCCGTGCCAGCTGCAATTGCGCCTGCAGTGATTGCGCCTGTGTAAGAAGGGTCTCCACTTGCGTCAATTCGAGCTTGGAGCCGGCACCCACTTCGTAGCGGCGGTTGAATATCCGATACGACTCTTCGCGACTGGCGACAGTTTTGCGGGCCAGTTCGGCGCGTTCGTCCAGTTCACGCAGCCCCAGATAGCCATCGGCCACTTGCGCAATCAGGGCCAGTTCGGTGGCGCGTGCACCGGCTTCGCTGGCGAGCCATTGTTCAAGCGCAGCATGTTTCATGCTGCGCACACGTCCCCACAGATCCAGCTCCCAGCTGTTGATGCCGACGCTTGCGCTCTTGCTGTCCAGCACCGACGTGCCGAGAAGGGCTTCGCCTGCGTCGGGTAATCCGTAACGGATTTGCTGGGCGCTGGCACCAACAGCAGGCCATTGTTCCGCACGCTGGACCCTGAAGGCCGCACGCGCCTCATCGGCGTGTAACGCCGCAATGCGCAGGTCGCGATTGTTGTGCAATGCCGTAGAGATCAACTGCTGCAGTACAGGATCGCGGAAGTAGGCGCTCCACGTCAGGGTGGCGGCGTTGTCCCCCGGAATCCCCGATTGGGCTTGGTCCAGCCAGGCGGCCGGCACGGGCATCGGTGGCTGTTGGTACTGCGGAGCCATCGATGTACAACCGGTCGAGACAAACAGTACGGCCGAGGCCAGCAGTATCGGCAGAGGAACGCGTCCGTGAATGGTGCATGCCTTGATGAAACATGTATCGCGTGTCCACTGCTGCATGTCGGCTCCATTCACGTGGAAGCTGTCCTGAGTCGCCCATAACGACCGAGCGGTCGTTATGGGCGACTATAGCAGGGGAGTGAAGTCAGTGTGAAGTCGATGCAATGTACATTTGCCACGAAAAAATCGTCCGCACCGAATAGGCTGTGGTCAAGGCAACTACCCGATTAGAGAATGCAATTTGATGGAAAAGATGAAGCCGCCGCGCAGCCGACAACGGATGTCACCGCAGGTAAGGTCGGCCAATCTGTTGGACGCGGCATTGGTCGAATTTTCTACACATGGCTACATGGCCGCGACGGTGGAGGCGATCGCGCATCGCGCGGGCTTGTCAAAATCAGGGTTCTATGCCCATTTCCCGAGCAAGGAAGCCGTATTCGAGGCATTGCTCGGCAATCTGCTGATGCCACGTTTCCGTAATCCGTGGCAGGCGCTGGAAGATGGTGTGCCTATACGCGAGGTGATCGACGGTTTCATCGACAACGCCTACGAGCAAATGCTCAGCCAGACCGTGATTGCCTTGATGAAGGTGATGATTGCCGACCACGGTCGCGTGGCTCACTTGACTCGGCGTTGGGAGCACTTGGTGCTGGATCCGTACATACGTGCACAGCAGGATGTGATCGACCGCTGCGTGGTGCGCGGGCTGGTGCGGCGCAACCCGATGACCGAGCGCTTCACGATGGCGATTCGCCACTGATCTACATGGCCATCCGCGCGATGGTGCTGGAAAGTGCCGACCCGGACGAAGTGGCCCGCCAGCGCGAAAGCCACCGCCAGTTGCTGTACCTGTTGCTGGAGCCGTGAGGCGGGTGCTGGTCGCCGCGCCCGCGGCTCAGCCGGAGCCGAGTTCGCGGGCGATGTGCTCGATTTCGGCTACCAGCAGCTCCGGGTGCAGGTCGAACTGGTCGCTGGTCAGCAGTTCGCGCGCGGCTGCCTGCACTTCGATGCGCTCGACCTGCAGCAGGTCGTTGTCGCGGAACAGCTCGATGTAGCTGTCCAGCACGCCGGACAGCGTGCCCTGTGCGGTGTCCGGCGCGGCCAGCACCAATTGCAGGCCCAGCGAGCGCAGGTAGTTGGTGATGGCGCGCGCGTTCTGCGCGTCGATCTTGTCGCCGAACTCGTCCAGCAGGATCACGCCCATGCCGCCCGGCTGGGTTTCGCTCTTGCCGTAGGCGGCGGCCAACGCGGCGCCGGCAATCACGTACAGCGGTGCGCGGTGCTCGCCGCCCGAGCCCGAACGCATGCGTTCGCTGAGCGTGCCGACCACCTTGTCGTCCTGGCGGATCTGCACCTCGAAACGGAAAAAGCGGCGGTAGTCGTCCAGCGGCGAGGCGATGGCGCCAGCGCTGTCCTCGACCAGTTCGCGGAACGCAGCCGGCACTTCGCCGGCACTGCCGAACAGGGTGTCCTCGACGCCGGTATCCACCGCGCGCTGGATGAACTTGTACAGCTCGCGGAACTCGGCGGCTACCTCGTAATGGAAGCGATAGCGCTCGTTGTTGGAGAACGCCGGGCTGGCCAGCAGCGTGCGGTTGAGCGTCTCGATCTGCGTGCGCAGGCGGGTGAAGTTGTCGTACAGCGTGGACACCACGCCGGAGCGGAAGGTCTCCACCGCGGTGGCGTAGGCCTGCTCGGCTTCCTCGCGGTAGCGCACCAGCTCGGTGTCGCGCAGGCGTGCCAGTTCGTCCTGCAGCAGCGCGCTGGCCGGGCGCCAGTCATCGGGGGCAAGGGCTTCCAACCCGAGGCCGTGGTCACGGCCGTACTGGGCCAGTGCGCTCCATGCACCCGGCACCAGCCGGGCCAGCTCCGCATCGAGGTCACGCGCGCGGGTTTCGCAACGCTCGATGCGGGCTTCGAGCGTGGGAAATTTTTCTTCCAGTTCATCGCGCAGGCGTTCGACCCGGTTCGGGTCCACGTCGGCACCTGCGAAGGCCTCCACCGCCTGCCGAGCGACGAGGTCCTCCTGCGTGCGCAGACCGTCGAGCAGGCGCACGGCGTCTTCACGTGCGCGCCCGGTCAGCGCCACCTGCGAGATCAGCGCTTCGTAGCGGGCCTGCAAGGCGTCGGCCTGTGCCTGCAGCTGACGGACCTGTTCGCCCAGCCGCAGCAGGTCCGGGTCGTCCGCGGCGGAACGGTTTTCGTGGAGGCTGCGATAACGCGCTTCGGCTTCGCGGTGGGCCAGCACCAGCGCGTGCACGGCATCGGCCACTGCGGTCGCATCGGCCAGTTGCGCCAGCGCCTGCTGGCCGGTTTCGGCACGGTGTGCCAGTGGCTCCAGCCGGCGCACTTCGGCTTCGGCGTTTTCAAGCTCGCCGTGCAGGCTGCGCAGGCGCTCGCGGTTGTCATTGGCACCAATGCGCAGCTCGCCGGCCGAGGGCAGCCGCCGGCGCTCGATACCGCCGCCCTTGGCGACCAGCCCGTCGCGGGTCAGGCCCTGACGGCTGCGCACGACGTCGGTTTCGGTCTCCACGCAGCGCAACTCGCCGAGTTGGCGGCGCAGGTAGGCCACGGCTTCGGGATCACCGTCGATCAATGCGGCGACACTGCTGGCATCGGGCTTTTCGCGCATGCGTGCGTGGCTGGACAGTGCCAGTTTGACGCCGTACACGGCGCGGCTGCCCTGCAGCGAGCGCACCAGCCGTACCGCGCGCTCCTCGTAGTCGGCCGGCACCAGCAGTGCTTCGACGTGGCTGCGCAGATAGGCTTCGATGGCCGGCTGCCAGGCCGGGTCGGCGATGCGCACCAGGTCGCACACCGGGCGCGCTTCGATGCCGTCTTCGCGCAGATAGTTGAGCAGGCGCACCACGTCGGCGCGCAGTTCGGACTGGCCTTCCTGCACGCGGCCACGGTTGCGGCGCAGCGCATCGCGGCGCGCCTGCGCCTGTTCGAGCGCGGCGTGCAACCGGCGGGCCTGCGCGGTGACTGCGGCCACCACCGGTGCGGCATCGGCCAGCGCCTTGCGCACGTCGGCATGGGCGGCGGCCGGTTCCCAGCCGAGTGCGGCGTCCTCGGCTTGCGCGGCGATGCGTGCATGCCAGTCGTTCCACGGTGTGGCAGCACGTTCGACCTGCGCCGGGTCTACGCCGCTGTCGTCCAGATGAGCGGCCTCGTGCAGGCGGTCGCGGATGTAGGCGGTTTGGCGCAGCAGGTCGCGGCGCGCGCGCAGCATCTGTTCGCGGTCGCGCCCGGTCAGCTCCTCGAAGCCGGCCTGCGCGCCGTAATGCGGGTTGCCCTGCAACTGCAGCCGGGTCTGTGCCAGTTCGTTCTGGACGTGGCCGAGTTCGCTGCGGGTTTCGGCAAGGTGGCGCTGGGCGTCGGCCTCGTCCTGACGCGCGGTTTCGATGTGGCTTTCGGCCTGGTCGATCTGCTCGCCGAGCAGGTCGCGGCGGAACTCGGCGCCCAGCGCCCGGTACGAGGCGGCGCGCACGGCCTGCGCACCGACCTTGGCGTACTGCTGCTCGACCGTTTCGGCCGCTTCGATGCGGCGTGCGACCTGTTCGATCTTCTCGCGGATCTGGCGGAAGGTGTCCAGCAGCGCGCGGAAACGGGCGATGTCGGTGGGGCGGTCCTCGGCCACCAGCGTGCGCACGAACAGGTCCACGTCCTCCACGCGCTGCAGGTTGAGCGCGTTGAGGAAGGCCTTGCGGTAGGCGTTGAGGTCCGGCGTGGCGGTAGACGAAGCGCGCAGGCGCAGCAGCAGCTCCTTCAGGAAGCGCTCGCCGGTACTGGGGAATTCGGCCGTTTCGCCAGCCTGCTTGCACAGTTTGGCCGCTTGTTCGCGGAAGTCGTTCCATGCGCGCGGCAGTTCGCGGCCCTTGCCGTGTTCGAGATGCTGGTCGAGCGTGAGGGCCACGCCCGGCAGCAGGTACAGGCCGTGCACGCGGTGCTCGGGTTCGTCGGCCGAGGCGCCCAGCGCGATGCCGGCGGTCAGCGGCAGGCCGCTGTCCCGGTCGCGGAACACGAGGCTGACGTAGGTGGTGGCGGTGCGCCGCTTGCGGCCGTCCTCGCCGCTGCGGTACGTGCCCAGGCAGTAGTCGCGGATGCTGCGCGCGCGCGCGCTGCCGCCGGCCTGCGCGTTGAAGCGGATGGCGCGGCGGTCGCCGCCCAGCAGCACGATCTGCAGGGCATCGAGCAGGGCGCTCTTGCCAGCGCCGTTGGGGGCGATGACGGCGGTGGTCGGCGACAGTTCGAGGGTCTGCGCCTCGAACAGGAAGAACTGCACCAGATGGACGCGTTCAAGCAGCTGCATCGTCGTCCTCCGTGGCGTTGCCGTCGGCATCGGCGGCATCGGTCTCGTCGCGGTTGTGCTGGTCGAGGCGCTGCAGCCAGGTTTCGCCGACGATCTCGACGATGGCCGGACGCACGCGCAGGTGGAAGGGCTGCGGGTCGTCGCCTTCGGATTCGACCAGCCGGCACACGCCCCAGCGACGCAGCGTCTGCGCCAGCGCACGCAGCGTGCCGGCGTCGGGCATCGGCCGTCCGGTCAGAGCCGGGTAGGCCTCCTGCAGTTCGGGCAGTTCCACCACGATCTCGCCGAGGTCCTCGATCATGCCCTCGCGCATCGCCGCGTCGTAGCGTTGGCGCAGCACCAGCAACAGCAAGGTTTCGGCCAGCGTCACCGGCGTGCCTTCGCCGTGCGCGGGCAGGGCGACCACGTAGCGGTAGTGCGGGTTGCGCTCCAGGCGGATGCCCAGCGGCGCCAGCGCCTGCATGAAGTCCTCGAAGAACTCCTCGACGAGGCGATAGGCCACGCGCGCGTTCTTGTCGGTGGAATACAGCACCTGCTCGGTGACAAGGCGGTATGCGGCACGCTCGAAATCGGCCACGGCGTAGGTGCCCGATTGCTGGCTGAGGGTGTTCCAGGAACGTTTCATGCGGCGGGTTTCCGGGTGCGGCGCACCGCGAATCGCGGTGCGCGCAGGTAGCCGTTGTCGCCGGTTTCGCCCGCGTCGATCAGTTCGACGGCGAAACCGCGCAGCAGGCGGCCGATGGGGTCGTCGTGGCGCAGGCCGCCGGAGCGGCGGCCGCGCAGTGCGGCGGTGAGCAGCACCTGATAGGCGCGCAGGTCGCCGATGCCGGCGATGGTCAGTGCATCGGATTGGATGCGTTCGGCTCCGTCCAGATGGCGGCCGACGAAACCGGCCATGTCCTCGGGCGTCACCAGCCGCGCGCGCGTCATCCTGCGCAGCAGGCTCAACCGGGCCAGTTGCCCGGGCGTGGGCGGCTGCACGGCATTGGCGCTGCGCTCGATCGGTGCGGGCTTGCGCACCGGCGCGCGCAGGCGGGTGTCGTCCATCAGACCGCCGGGCGCCACCGGCAGCCGCAGCTCGCCTGCGTCTGCCGCCAGCGCGCCGGCACAGGCGCGCTTGAGCAGGGTGTCCAGTTTGTCCGGCGCACGCAGGCGGTAGTCGAGGAAGGCCAGCGCGCGGCGATTGGCCTGGCGGATGTCTTCGTCGAGGCGGGCGAGGTAATCGTCGATGCGCTCCAGCTCGCGCAGCCGGCGCAGGGCGCGGCTGAAGCGCAGGTCGCCCAGCGCATCGTCGCCGCATTGGGCGCGGTAGCCGTCGCGCAGGCGCAGATGCAGCGGCCCGGTTTCGAGCCGGCCGGCCATGTCGAGGATGGCGCTGCGCCGGGCCAGCGGATGGTCGGCCTTGTGCAGGTCGGCGTAGTCGCCGATGAAGAACTGGCCGACATAGCGTTCGAACCACTGCCGGGCGAACTGCGCGGTGGTCTCGGCACGGGTCAGTTCGGGCATCAGGTCGCGCACCTGCAGGCTCATCGCGGCCAGCGAGGCGAGCAGGCGCCGGGCCTGGTCGGCGGCCTCGTCGAGCGTGCCACCGTCGGCGTTTTCTTCCACCACCTGGCGCAGCAGCAGTTCGATCGAGCGCACCTTGGCAGAGACGAAGGTGGGGCCGTTCTCGCTGAACTCCACCAGCGTGGACAGCAGCTGGGCCACCAGCGGCATCATCGCGACCATCTCGCGCGCGCCGATGCGGTCCTGGCGCAGCCAGCCGGCATTGCGGAAGCGTTCGTAGATGGCAGCCGCGCGCAGGTTCAGGGCCATGTCCGGCGGGTTGCCGTCCTCGTCCTCCCACGGGTCGTCCACCAGCAGGTAGCGCTCGATCGCGGCGACGATCTCGCGGCGCGGCAGGCCGTGCAGGGGCGGGATCGGCGCATCCGGGCCGAAGAACTCGTCGAACAGCCGGCACAGCAGCTGCCAGTAGTGCTCGCGGTTGGGCGAGGCCAACGGGCCGAACAGACCCGGCGGCACGCGCGAGAACAGCGGTGTCCCTGACGGCGAGGGGTGATGCACGAGCAGTCCGGCGTAGATGGGACCGGCGATGGTAACGGCCGCGGGAGGCGGCGTCGATTCGCGCTTGGCCTGCCCGTGCGGGAGGAAAGTACCCGTGGCCGTCCGTGGCCGCCGGGCGATGCGGCTCAGAAGCTCCAGTTCAGGCTGACGCGCCAGTTGCGGCCCGGTTCGCTGTAGCGGCCGATGCCGTAATCGGTGGCATAGCCGTACAGGTAGAAGTCGCCGCGGGTGACGTTGCGGATGCGCGCCCACGGGTAGTACTTCTCGTCGAAGGTGTTGTACAGACCTGCATTGACACGCAGGTGTTCGTTGACGTGGAAGCTTCCATGCAGGTCGAACACCGTCCAGGCCCCGCTGAGGAACGGTTCGGCCACGTTGCCGAAGATGTCGGTGACCGGGTTCACGTCGCCACGTTTCTTGGCCAGCGAATGACTCAGGTTGCCGGTGATGCGCAAGCGGTTGTCGATGCCCTGCCAGCTCAGGCCCAGCACGCCGCGATCCGGGTTGATGCTGTCCAGTGGCGAGCCGTCCTTCTGCTCGCCTTCGTTGTGCGACCACGCCGCGCGCAGCAGCCAGGCATCGCCGAGCTTCCATTGCGCTTCCAGTTCGGCACCCTTTACGGTGACCTTGCCGGCGTTGACCACCGAGGTATAGGCATAGCCATGGCGGGTGGTGCACACGCCGCGGGTGCAGCTCTGGTATCGGGTGGACGGATCGCCGACCAGGCTGACGGTGTCGATGAAGTCGTCGTAGCGGTCGCGGAACACGGACAGGCCCACGCGCAGGCGTTCGCTTCCCCAGCGCCAGCCGGCCTCCAGGTTCAGGCTCTTCTCGGCTTTCAGATCCGGGTTGGCGGCCACGGTGGGTACGCTGACGGTGGCGCCGGTGCCGACCTGGGTGATGTCGGTGGTGCTGGTCGGCGCATACATCTCGCCGGTGGTGGGCGCGCGAAAGCCGCGGCCGGCCTGGAACCATAGCGTCTGCTGTGGAAGGAAGGCGTAACTGATGCCGGTCTGCCAGGTGGGCGAGGAGAAGCTCACGCCGCGCACGGTGCCGCTCTTGTCCACGAAGGTGGCATCGAGCTTGGGCGAGTAGTCGTAGCGGTCGTAACGCGCGCCGAAGGTGAGTTGCAGGCGCTCGTCGAGCAGGCCGATGCGGTCGCGCAGGTACAGGTTCCACGAGCTCGTGTCGGTCTTGGGCACCTGGCCGGGGTCGACGGTGGCCGAATCCAGCACGCCAGCGTTGTTCCAGCGGTAATCCACGGCGGAATAATCGATCTTGCGCCGCTGCCATGCCGCGCCGTACAGCAATGACTGGCGCCAGCCATTGCCTTCCAGCGCCTTGTCCATGTCCACGGCGAAACGGTCGAGCTTCTGCTCGTCGTTGCGGTCTTCCGCGCGCCGGCACGGCAGTGTCATGGTGCAGGCCGTGGTCACGCTGCTCGCGGCGGGATTGGCCGAGGTGCCGCTGCCGGTGGTGATGCGGGTGATGCCGTAGCTCTTGGTCGCCTGATGGTCGGCATGGGCCTCCAGCGTGTCGAACATCGCATTGCCTGCCATCCACACGTAGCGCAGGCCGTAGCGGTCGCGTTGGTTGCTGTCATCGCCCACGCGGGTCATGTAGCCGGGTGCGGAAACGCGGCTGAGGTTGTCCACCAGGTTGTCGGCGCGGTTGCGCTCGTAGGTGAGGCCGAAGCGGTGGGCCAGGCTGGGCACCAGTTCGATCTTGGCCAGCACGTTGGTGCTGTCGGTGTCGATCGGGTCGGGCGTGCGGCGGCCGCTGCCGGTGTCGATGTCGGTGTGCGAGTAAAACCCGTCGGCTTCGTGGCCCTTGCGCCTGGTCCAGGCCAGCATCGATTCGACGATGCCGGCGCGGTTGGCCACGGTGAAGTTGCCCAGCTTCTCGTCGTTGTAGCTGGTGTAGCCGGTCTTCAGGCCGAAGTGGGTGTCGTTGCCGTTGGCCTTGAGGTAATCGGACGGGTCCTTGGTGGTGAACACCACCGCGCCGCCGAGCGCGCCGCTGCCGGCGCTGATCGAGTCGGCGCCCTTGATGATCTCCACGCTCTTGAGCGAATCCACGTCCACGCCGCCGCGTCCTGCGCGGAAGAACTCGTAGTTGCGGGCGGTTTCGAGGCCTTCGGCCATCGACAGGCCATCGACGGTCATCGCCACGCGGTCGCCCTCGATGCCGCGGATGTTGAAGCCGTTGTCGCCGAAACGGCCCATGTCCGCGATGCTCACGCCGGGGACGTAGCGGACCAGGTCTTCCATGCTTTCGGCCTGTTCGTCCTCGATCCCGGCCGCATCGATCACGGTGACGTTCTGGTTGGCCGAGGCCTTCTTGTCGCGCTTGCCCTTCACTTCGACCGGGTCGAAGGTCTTGGCATCGGCCGCGCTGGCGATGGCGTCGTCGGCCGTTTGCGCGGCGAGGGCATGCACGGGGGGCGACAGGCTGGCGGCAATGGTCAGGGCCAGCAGAGTGGGGATGGGTTTCATCGTGGGCTCCACGGTCAGGTAATGGGGGCTTGCGCCGTGTGGCGCGTTCCTGGCTGCGTGCGCTCGCGGCGCCCTTGCGTTGCTGGGAAAAGGCATCGCGGCAGCGATGCGGTGTCGTGTCGGGGACGGGGTTGATGCCGACGACGATGCCGGGAGTCGGATCGGCATCGCCGTTGCATCGGATGGATGGGCAGTTGTCCGAAGTCAGTGCTTGCCGCCGTTCTGGATGGAAGCGGCCGCGCGCGCGCGCGACGGCGGCAGCCTGGCGTCGGCAGCATCGATCACGCCGTCGCGGTTGCGGTCGGCGGTGTCGAATAGGCGCTTGCCGGAAGCCTGATACTCGACAAAGGTCATCTTCCGGTCCTTGTCGGTGTCGAGCACGCCGAACCGCACGTGCGCCTGGCGGTCTTCGCGCTTGTCCAGTTCGGCCGCGCGCGCGTCGATGCGGGCCCGGTATTCGGCCGCATATTCCTCACGGTCCAGTTCGCCATCGTGGTTGCGGTCGCTGCGGGCAAACTGCGCGGCGCGGTCTTGGTCATATTCGACGCGGCTCACCTTGCCGTCGCCGTTGCTGTCGTACAGCGCAAGAAAACCTTCAGCCGAGTGACTGGTGGGCATGGACAGCAGGCCGGGGCTGCGCCCGGATCGGTCGGGCATCGCCTTGCTGCTCTTTTTGCCGCGTTCGGCCAGTACGCGCTCGCCGCCTTGCCAGGTCTTTTCGCCCGCTGCATCGAACTCGCCGCGCGAGATGGTGCCGTTCTTGTCGGCATCGAGCGCATCGAAGCGGACATCGGTCTGCTTCATCTGTGCAGTGGTTTCGCTTTCCAGTTGCGCATGCAGGCGGCCGGCGAACTCTTGCACGTACTCGGCTTCGCTCAAGGTGCCGTCGTGGTCGGCGTCGGTGGCATCGAAGCGCATGCGACGGAATTGCTCGAACTCGGCCCACGTCACGCGGCCATCGCCATCGGCGTCGAACTCGGCGATGAAGGCCTGCACGTTGTCGCCGTGTCCGCCGATCTGCGGCTTGGGCTGCGCTGTCTGCGCCGTACCGGGGAAGGAAGCCAGCGCGCACAGCAGCGCACCGGCGAGGATGCCGATTTTCATGGTGATTCTCTGAGGTGGAATGGACGGGAGTTACGGATTCAGCGCGTGGAAGCTCAGCGTGTAGCTGTTGCTGTATTCGGGGACGGGCGCGCCGGCCGGTGCGGTGCTGCGGTATCGGCTCAAGGCAAGCCAGGTGCCGGGTCCCTTCGGCGTGAAGCTCGCCTTGCCTTGCCCATCGCTGGTCAATCGCTCGACGTGCGGCTTGCGGTCCGAGGTCCACACCGCTTCGGTGATCTCGACCTTCTGCCCGGCCAGCGGTTTGCCGTCGTATTGCACGATGAAGACGAAAGGCTCGCCGACGTACACGTCATCCGGATGGGTGACAGGCAGGAATTCCAGGCCCTTGTTGCGTGCGGCGAGGGCGTTACGGTCGGGCGCGCCGACGCTCACGTAGGTTTCCGCCAGCGTCAGCGACTGGAAATCGGATATCACCTTGGCGCCCGCCGGGATCTTCACCGCCGGGTCGCGGGTACTCTCGCGCTTGCCGTCGATTTCCCAGGTGCGGAACAGCGCGCCCGGGCGCGGGCCGGTGCTGAGGCGATAGGTGCCTTTGGCATTGGCGGGCAAGGTGTATTCGGCCACCGCGCGCGTCTTCATCACGTGCACCGCGTCGGGCGAGGTTTCGCGCCCCCCCGGCGTGGTCACCGAGAATGGGCTGCCGTCGAAGGCAACTTCGGGCGTGAAGAAGGTTTCGGCGAAGGCCGCGTCCAGTGCGATGGTCTGGCCGGCTCGCGGTGCGAAGTCGCTTGGGACGAGGTAGGGCGTGTGTGCAAATGCGGGATGCATGACGCCCCACGACAGGGCGCCAGCCAGCAACAACGATCTCATGTGTTTTCCCCGAAAGATGAGGTATGCGGATCGCTGGCTGCCGTTGGGCGGGGCTGGCTGCCTGCATTCTCATTCAAATGAGAATTGTTTTCAACAACGAGGCGTTCGTCGGGGATTTCCTACCGTCCACGGGGCGGGTTTCCTGCTGGGCCGGCAACTCTTGCGCGGGCATGCTTGACTGAGCGGACAGGCGGGGGACGGGCATGGAAATCAGGGAATCCGGAGCAGGCTTCGAGGTGATCGGAGCTGCGTACTACGAGGTCTTCCCGACCCGTTTCGGCGCGTTGCTGGCCGCGTTCTGCCTGGCCGCGCGGCGCGCGAAGTTCAGCGGTCGCACGGTGGAGGTCCGTGTTCCCGTCGCGTGGGGTGAAACGGTAGTGGTCACTCCCGAAGTCGCGGAAAGAATCCTCGATGGCGCCGCACTCGCTTCCGGAATGCGGGGAGAGACGTCGGAGCGTCAGGCCGGATAGGGTCTGCTTGCCATGGACAAGTCTTGTGAGGGGCTTGGCATTGCGGGGCATTGGCGATAGCCCACTCGGCGGGGTGCGACCTGCCGCCAACTTCTTCCCGATTGCAATGGCCCGTCCCGGACCCCGCTACGAACGAAAAAAAAGCCCGGAAGCCTTGGTATTGCTGGCATTTCCGGGCTTTCGTGGTCCTTGTCGGACCTGCAAATGGTGGCTACGGGTGGACTCGAACCACCGACCCCAGCATTATGAGTGCTGTGCTCTAACCGGCTGAGCTACGTAGCCTTGGGAACCATCAATTATCCAAGGCCGGTATGCAGGTGTCAATTGCACGCCACAGCCTGCTTGTGGCCGAAAGGGCGACAGGGCAGAGTCGGAACCAGTAGAAATTTTCGAGGGTCCGCATCGTGATCGATCCGGACGGTTACAGGCCCAACGTCGGCATCGTGCTCATGCGCGAGGATGGCCGCTTGTTCTGGGCACGTCGCGTGCGCAGGGACGGATGGCAGTTCCCGCAAGGCGGCATGAACACGGACGAGACGCCGCTCGAGGCCATGTACCGTGAGTTGCAAGAGGAAACCGGGTTGTTGCCCGAGCATGTGGAAGTGCTCGGGTCGACGCCAGGCTGGCTGCGCTATCGGCTTCCGAGCAGGGCCATCCGTCGCAACGAACGGCAGATATGCATCGGCCAGAAGCAGGTCTGGTTCCTGCTCCGCCTGGTGGGGGACGAGGCTTCGGTGCAGCTTGATGCAACGGATGAGCCCGAATTCGACCATTGGTGCTGGGTCGATTTCTGGTACCCGGTCGAGCATGTCGTGATATTCAAGCGCGGCGTGTACGCGCGTGCCTTGCGCCACCTCGCCCCCTATGCGCAGGCGGCCGTGGCCAGCCGGATCCCGACGATGCCGGCAAGTGCGCAGCAGGCATGGATGCCGGGGAGCAGCGTGGGGGAAGAGCGGCCGCGCCGACCTCCTCGCGGACGGGCTTGGCATCCGCGCAAGACGGGTAATTGACAATAATTCTCGTTTTTGTTCAACTGGCGCACATGGCAAACCTGCCATGCACGCTGGTCCAACCGAACGCCATGTACGTCTGCATCTGCAACGGAGTCACCGACAGCCAGATCCGGGCCGCGGCCGAGGCAGGCTGCGATACCGTGTCCGAGCTCATCATGCGGACCGGGTGCGGCAGCAATTGCGGCGGCTGTCTGGAAACGGCGGAAAAAATGCTGGCCGAGGCCAAGGGCGCGCGTGCCTTGCCGTTGCCGCTGCTGAATCTGGCAACGGCGGCCTGACCCGGCGCGGCGTGGCCGCGCATGGGCTTAATTCGCATTTCCCGACGTGGCCTGCGATTCGGCTAGAGTGGCCCGACTTGAAGCGGGAGCCACGCCGATGAAGGGCGATGCGAAGACCATCGGATTCCTCAACAAGGTTCTGTTCAACGAACTGACCGCGATCAACCAGTACTTCCTGCACGCCAAGATGCTGAAGAACTGGGGGTTGAATGAGCTTGCCGGCCATGAATACAAGGAATCCATCGACGAGATGAAGCATGCGGACCGGCTTGCCGACCGCATCCTGTTCCTCGAAGGGTTGCCCAATTTCCAGGCGCTGGGCAAGCTGCGCATCGGCGAGAATCCACGCGAGCTGCTCGAGTGCGACCTCGCGCTGGAGATGGATGCCTTGCCGGTGCTGCGCGAAGGCATCGCGCATGCCGAGGCCACGGGCGATTACGTCAGTCGCGAGTTGATGGCCGACATCCTCGAATCGGAAGAGGAGCACGTGGACTGGCTGGAAACCCAGCTGGACCTGATAGGCCGCATCGGCGAGCCCAATTACCTGCTGACCAAGCTCGACGACTGAGTTCCGGGCGCGGTATCCGCGCTGCCCGGCTCCGGGTGTCGGGACAAGTAGCCGAGCAGCGCGACGCGCGCGCGCGCATGCTCGGCGATGAGCAAGGCGACGGCCACGGCGGGGCGCTCGAGCTTGTGCACGCGGGCAGACATTTCGATCCGTTTGGCGGTCGCGGACAGCGCCAGGGCACCGACGTTGGCGCTGGACGATTTCAGCGTATGGGCGGCTTCCTGCATCTGTGCCAGGTCGGGTTCCGTGGCGGCCTGCTCCAGCATGCGCAGCAAGGATGGCGCGTCTTCCAGGAACAGGCGGACGATCCGGTGCATTTCGGCTCCGGCGAATTCGGCAAGCTCGTCGAGGATGCTCTCGTCCAGCACGGGCGCGGGGGCATCACTGCCGGGCGGTGTCGATGGCGGCAGCGAGGCGGCGGGGGGCGGTCCTGCTTGCCGCAGTGGATCGTGCGCGACGGGCTTCGCGTTGTCGATGGTCGGTGCCGCAAGCTGCATGGCGCGGGCGTCGAGAGACGGGGCGGCTTGCGCTGCTGGCATGCCGGATGCGATGTCGGTCATGGCCGGCAGCCAGTGTTTCAGGCATGCATCCAGTTGTTCGCGGCCGACAGGCTTGGCGAGGTAATCGTCCATGCCTGCATCGAGACAGCGCTGCCTGTCTCCGGTCATGGCGTTGGCCGTCATCGCGATGATCGGCAGCCGCGCGGCGCCGCGTGCGGTTTCCTGCTCGCGCCAGCTGCGCGTGGCTTCGTAGCCGTCGATCACCGGCATCTGGCAGTCCATCAACACCAGCCCGTAGGACGCTTGGGAGAGCCGTTCCAGGGCGATGTGCCCATTTTCCGCGGTGTCGCATTCGTGGCCGAGCGAAGCGAGCATTTTCTGCGCGACCAGTCGGTTGACCGGGTTGTCTTCGACCAGCAGCAGGCGGCGGCTTCCGGCGATCTGCAGCAGCGGCACGGTCGGCATTGCCGGGGTGGCGGCGATCGAAGCAGGGTGCTCTGGCCTCATGATGTCGCGTACCGGCGGCACGCTGGATGCCGTGCGCTGTGTGGGGATCGACGCGACCAGTGCCATGCGCAGTGCCGCATCCGGCGGGGGTCTGGGAATGAAACCGCCGTGGTCGCGCAGTTCGTCGGCAATCTCGCTTTCGCCGTGCATCCAGATCAGCCGCGGCATCGCGTCGGCGGGCATGCGCATCACGCTGCGATGCAGTGCGCGTGCGCTCAGGCGGAGGTTGTCCATGTCCGCGACCACGCCCACGTAGGCCGGATGGTCCGGGCTCTCGCTGGCACGCAGCTTGTCGAGTGCTTCCTGCGTGGTGTCCACGGCGGTCACCGCCAGATCGAGGTTGGTGATCTGCGTGGTCACGCGCTGGCGCAGGGTGTCGTCGGGGGATACCAGCAGCACGCGCGGCCGGGCGTCGTCGCTGCCGGGGCGCAGGTCGCCGACGATCTTCAACAGCGGGATTTCGAACCAGAAACGCGAGCCGCGGCCCGGTTCCGACTCGACGCCGATCCGGCCTTCCATCAACTCCACGATGCGCTTGCTGATGGCCAGCCCAAGCCCGGTGCCGCCATACAGCCGCGTGGTCGAGGCATCGGCCTGGGTGAAGGAATTGAATAGCCGCGATTGCTGCTCGGCCGATAGGCCGATGCCGGTGTCGATGACCTCGAAGCGCAGCTTGTGCCGGCTGGCAGTTTCGCCTTGGCGGGAAACGTTGACGACCACGCCGCCCTGTTCGGTGAACTTGATCGCGTTGCCGACCAAGTTGCCGATCACCTGGCGCAGGCGCAGCGGGTCGCCGCGCACCGGCAGGCGCACGGCGGGGTCGATGTGCAGCTCCAGCTTCAGGTGCTTGCGCTGGGCCGGCTGGGCCATCAGCTGGATCACGCTGTCAAGCAATTCGCGCAGGTTGAAGCTGGTGGTCTCCAGTTCGAGCCGGTTGGCCTCGAGCCGGGAGTAGTCGAGGATGTCGTCGACGATGCGCAGCAATTGCTGCGAGGAAAGGCTGGCGGTCTGCAGCATCTCGCGTTGGTCCGGCGCCAGCGGGCCAGCGCCGATCATTTCCAGCATCGGGATGATGCCGTTGAGCGGCGTGCGGATCTCGTGGCTCATCGTGGCGAGGAACTCGCCCTTGGCAAGCACGGCGGCTTCGGCTTCCTGCTTGGCCTGCAGCAGTTCGCGTTCGAGCTGGCCGTGGCGCTGGCTGTCGCGTTGCAGCGTGTCGCGTTCGGCTTCGGCAAGTGCCGCGCGGGATTCGGAGGCTTCCAGGTCGCGGGCCTGCCGGTTCAGGCTGACCAGCACGAGGATGCCGGCCGCCAGCGCGGCAATGGCCGCCATCCATCCGACCAGCCACCATGGGCCCGGAACCTTGAATGCCGGCAACGGCAGTGCGATGGCGGCAACCGCCGCGGCCGCGATGCCGATGCCGGCGATCAGGCTTGCCCGCGGTGATGCCGCCACGGATCAGAGCACCGCGTTGTGGAAGTCGAACTGCAGGTCCTGCCCCACCGACTGCACCAGGTTGCCCTGGATGAAGTCGATGCCGTCCATCCACATCGTGGCCGCCGCCTGCGGGTCCTCGATCTGCTGGCCGATGACCTGCATGCCGCGGCCGTGGACGTTCTGGATGATGGCCAGCATGTCCTCGCGCAGGCCCTTGTGCGCATAGGCCCCGGCATAGCGGCCTGCGAGCCGCACGTAGGACAGCGGCAACTGGCCGAGCAGGGCCCGCCCGTCTTCGCCGGCTTCGAACTGGCTCAGGCAGAAGCGCACGCCGGCCGGCGCGAGCCGGGCGCAGAACGCGCCGATCGCCACCGAGTGGATCGCCGCATCCGCCAGGCGCAGGTCG
>JADHEF010000667.1_pt1 | contig 31205 bp, 28 predicted proteins | sample 8952391 | NCBI WGS metagenome assembly JADHEF01 (sample SAMN16124439, study PRJNA663245) | bioreactor sludge metagenome | isolation source: sludge (nitrite) | place: India:Bengaluru | collected 2019-02-28 | reverse complement strand
ACAACCGCCGGGTGCCGTTCCGCCCCCAGGACGGCATGCAGGTGCTGGTGCAGGCCCGGGTCTCCCTCTATGAGCCCCGGGGCGACTATCAGCTCATCATCGAGTCGATGCAACCCGCCGGGGACGGCATGCTGGCCCTGCGCTTCGAGGAGCTCAAGCGCCGCCTCGGGGCCGAGGGGCTGTTCGACGAGGGGGCCAAGCGCCCCCTGCCCCGCGAGCCCCGCGCCGTGGGTCTGGTCACCTCGGCCACCGGCGCCGCCCTGCACGACATGCTGACCGTCTTGCGCCGCCGCGCCCCGGACTTGCCCGTCTTCATCTACCCGACCCTGGTGCAGGGCAGCGCCGCCACCGCCCAGATCGTCTCGGCGATCATGCTTGCCAACCGGCGCGCCGAGGTGGATGTGCTCATCGTCGGGCGCGGCGGCGGGTCACTGGAGGATCTCTGGTGCTTCAACGAGGAGGCGGTGGCCCGTGCCATCCACGGCTCCGCCATCCCCGTGGTGAGCGCCGTGGGTCACGAGGTTGACGTCACCATCAGCGACTTTGCCGCTGACTTGCGCGCCCCCACCCCCTCCGCCGCCGCCGAGCTGGTGGCGCCGGACAGGAGTGCCCGCGCCCAGCGCCTCGTGCACCTGCGCCAGCGGCTCACCCAGGCCATGAACCGCCACCAGACCGCCGCCCGCCACGGCTTCGCCCTGCTGCAAAAGCGGCTCGACCACCAGGATCCCAAGCGCCGGCTGGAGCAGCAGTCCCAGCGCCTCGACGAGCTGTCCGCCCGCCTGCAGCAACTGCTGGCAAGCCGCCTGCATCAGGGGGAGCGACGCCTGGCCAATCTTGAGCTGCGCCTGCAGGCCAAAAGCCCCGAGAAGCTGCTGGCCGCCGGCAAGCGCCGCCACCAGCTCGCGGAGGAGCGGCTCCATGCCCTGATTGCCCGGCGCCAGGATGTGGCCGGACACCGCCTCGCCATGCTGAGCGCACGCCTCGACGGGGTCAGCCCGCTGGCCACCCTGGGACGCGGCTACGCCATCGTACGCACCCCGACCGGCGAGGTGATCAGCCGCGCCGCTCAGGTGAACGTCGGCCAGCCCCTGGTCACCACCCTGGCCGAGGGCCAGCTGCGGGTGCGCGTGGAAGAGGTGCACAACCCCTAACCCAGCGGGGGCACTCATGGCGCCCCCGCTGCACTGCACTTCACCTCCCTCTCCCACCCTCTACACCAAGGTGGGGTGTACCGCCGCCCGGTTGCCGGATGACCCGGCGCCCCCCTGCTCCCCCGCCAGCGGGTTGCGTTGCACGTATTCAAACAGCCCGGCCTGCAGATTGACGTTCCAGAAGCGTCCCGCCAGGGTGAGCTCAAGGCGCTCCTGACCGAGCTCGGCCAGTCCGTGCGCCTGCCAGCGCTCGAACAGCGGCAGCAAATGGGCCCGCAGCGGCGCAGGCAGGCACGTCAGATCCAGCCAGCCCGCGTCCAGGCCTCCCCGCAGCAGACCGTCGATGCGCACATCGGGGGTCTGCCCCATCACCATGCCTGGGGGGCGTCGCCCTTCGGCCAGCGCCTCGTGCCAGGCGGCCAGATCCCGCCCCTGCATCAGGCCGTGGCCGTGAATGTTGCCCCCCGCCCCCGCCCCGAAGGGAAGGATCTCGGCGCCGCACTTCGCCATCTGGTTGTAACGGCTGCGCTCGGCGGGGGTGCGCCGCCAGTGGCTGCAGGAGAGGCGCTGCCAGCCTCCCGCCTCCAGCGTTTGGGCGCCCTGGGCATACATGGCAGCCCGCTGCGGGCCATCGGCGGCCCAGCCCAATGTCCCCTTCTCCCCGGCGCGGGCCAGGTTGGTGCCCGCCATGGCGATGAGCTGGTAGAGATCCACCCCGTGCACGCCGCTCGCCATCACGTCCGCAACGTCCTGGCGCCACACGAAGTCGTCCTGGCCGGGCAGACCGAAGATGAGATCCGCCGCGATGACGGCCTCGTCGTGGCGGGTCAACGCCCCTAGCCGGGCCAACAGGGTCTCCCTGTCGTCGAAGCGGGCCGCCTGCTGGCGCACGCGAGTATCAAAGCTCTGCACCCCGAACGAGAAGCGGTTGAAGCCCCCCGCCAGCGCGGTCTCCCACTTGGCGTCATCGAAACCGTTGAGGCGCCCCTCCAGGGTCAGCTCCACATCCGAAGTCAGGGGGAAGCGACCAATGGCATTGGCCAGCAGAGCCAGATCGCCCGCCGCCATGTCGGTGGGCGTGCCCCCGCCCACATAGACGGCGGAGAAGGACTGGCTCTGCACCAAGGGGGTCTTGGCCGCCCTGGTCAGCTGCTCGCAGAGGGCCGCCATATAGCGGCTCATGCGCGCCGGATTGGCGCCATTTTCGAAGAAGTTGCAGAAGCTGCAGCGCTTGCGGCAAACGGGACGTGGATGTAGAGCGCCCGCGCCTCGGCCTGGCTCGGTTGCTGCCACCAAGCCTGCCAGCCCGCCTCGTCGAGCATCAGGGGCCCGGCACCGCCGCGGCTGGCGTGGGCTGAGGTCTTGGCGGTGAAGGCGAATGCGAGGGGATCCGGGGTCGCAAGACCCGTCATGGTCGGGGTAAACAGGGGGGTCATCACTGTGGCTACCATCTGCAAATAATGCAAATGATAACCAATATCAACAAAGCCACCCTTGTGCTGGATCAAGTTCTGGACCTGGGTGCTCAGCCAGGATTCTCAGGAGCGGAGGAGGTTCAACGCCGTCGAAGCGGGTGCGGAAACAGCGGGATGAATAGAAGAAAGGGAAGGACAATGCTGGAGGAGGAAGAGAGCCACTCCCCGGCAGGAGAGTGGTATCACACACGCAGTCGGACATCAGAGACAGCCTCGTCATGCCGACGCAGGGACAAAATGGCTCAGCCGTTGTCGATGACGATGGCGACCCGGCGATTCTCCGCTCGTCCGGCGGCGGTGCCGTTGTCGGCGATGGGCGCCGCTTCACCCCGGCCGCGGATGTCCAGGTTCGCAGGTGGCATGCCCACCGACATCAGGACATCGGCCACGGAGCGGGCCCGTTTGAGCGAGAGCTGCTCGTTGTAGCTCGCCTCCCCGTTGGAGTCGGTGTGGCCGTCCACCCTGGCCCGGTTCAGACCGACGCCGATGAGGGTCTTGCCAAGACGCTCCACCACCAGGCGGGTCTGGGGAGTGAGGGCCCCGACATTGTTGGCAAACAGCACCTTGTTGGAGATATCCAGGGTCCAGCCCTCATCGGTCAGCTGAAATCCCTGCTCCCTGAGGGTGGCGATCTGCTCCGCCGTGAGCCCCTGGGGCGCACTCTGACACCCGGCCAGCACTCCCAGCAGCAGCGCAACAAGCCCGATTTTTAGCGCCTTCAAAATGATCATTGTTATGGTCCTTTCACTATGTCCGGTTCAACTTCACGTGGTTCTCCTGTGTGCTTCTTCCTCCTTACGTTGTCGTTTGGCTTGATACATGGCGTCGTCGGCGAACTGCAACAGGGCCTCCGCCGTCTCCCCCTGCTCGGGGTAGAGGGCGGCGCCGATGCTGATGCCCACCCCGAGGTGGCGGCCGTCGCTCAATACCACAGGGGTGCTCATCCCCTGCTGGATCCGCGTCATCACCTCGTGCACCTCGTGCTCGTCCCGGATCGGGGCGAGCAGGATGACAAACTCGTCGCCCCCGAGGCGGCACACCAGATCCAGCGGTCTGAGCTGGTGCTGCACCCGCCGCGCCAGAGCGATCAACACCTCGTCGCCTACCCCGTGGCCCAGGGTGTCGTTGATCTGCTTGAAGCGATCACAGTCGAGGTAGAGCAGGGCGAAGCGCTCCTGATCCCCCTGGATGGCCTGCCCCAGCCGCGCCTCGAACAGAGCCCGGTTGGGCAGGCCGGTGAGGGCGTCGTGGGTGGCCCGGTGCAGCAGGCTGGCATTTTCCCGCTTCTGGTGGGCCTGCCAGGCCTCCAGCTCGTCGAGCAGGGTGTTGAAGTCCTCCCCGAGCGCGTGCAGCTCGGCGATGTTGGCCGCCGGCACCCGCTGCTTGAGGGCGCGCTGGCGACTGACACTGTAGGCGACCTCGGCCAGGGCCTTGAGGGGCGCCGTGATGGAGCGCTGCATGCGGCGCGCCACGTGGAGAGCCCCGAGGATGCTGAGCAACAGGCGCACCAGGGTCGCCAGCAGGGTCTGCAGCAGGAAGTGCAGCAGATATTGTCCGTGCCCCACCAGGTGCACCCGGGCTATCTCCCGGCTCTCCCGCACCATGGCCACTTCCACCGGCCCCGGCAGGATCAGGCGGGCCAGGTGCTGCTCCAGGGTAGTCCAGGGGGTGGTGATGGCACGGCGCCAGCTTGCCAGCACCTGGCCATCGGGCAGCACTATGCTGGCGCTCGCGATATCCTCCCGGGAGGTGATGGTCTCCAGGGCATCTTTCGCCGCCTCCTCGTCATCGAACACCACGGCGGCCTCTGAGGTGTAGCTGATGGCGCGGGCCACCAGCTCGAGGTTGTGATCCGCATAGAGGCGCAGCGCCAGCAGCGCCGTGATGGTCAGGAACAGGCCCGCCATGCAGACGGCGGTCAGGGAGATCATCATGTGGGTGCGGCCCAGGCTCTGTCGCAGGGTGAGCCTGGGGCTTGCGGGTGCAGTCGTCATCGTGCGCCCTCGTCAGCCTTGGCGAGCTTCAGCACGGCCGGGTGCACCCGCACGCCGCTGCGGGCGAGCGCATCCAGGTTGACCCGAAAGCGGACCCGATCCGTGTCCGGCTGAAGGCAGAAGACAGCGTCGGCGATGCACTCCCTGCTCTGTTCGCTGATGCTGAGGATGGCGTGCCCCTGCAGTCGCTCGAACAGGGGGAGACGCCGCTCCGGGGCCAGCACCCCCAGATAGATCACATCGCAGCGCTGGATCAGTGCCTCGTCGTCGAGCCCGTAGCGATGCACGTCCACCGGGCGCCCGTTGGCCTGCCGCTCGATGGCAAAGAGGGCGCCGGCATATTCCGTCGGCGCCGCAATGCAGAGCCGAAGCTTTGCAGGCTCCTTGGGCCAGCGGGTGTAGCTGAGGATGTCGAGCACGGTCTGGCGCACCAGCTCGCTGCGAAGCTCGGCCGAGGTCGCCGCCACGGCCGCATTGGCCAGCACCAGCGTGCAGCCCAGTGGCAACAGCCACACAAAAATCCGGATGAAAGACAACAACTGCATGATGTCCGCACTTATGTTTACGTCGACAATGGGGTGGGCCGACGCCCATGAAGGGATTGCCTGAAGGGAGTCGTACCGAGCTTATCAGCCCGAGGGGGTTGCCCCATCCGCCCGCACGCAGGGTGCGTCACGAGGTGTCGCAGTGCCGCCCGGGGTGCGCGTCAGCGCACGCCACGGGCAGCTCAGCCGCTACTTCTTGCCAATCCCGTACTCGCGCAGCTTGTTGGCGATGGCGGTATGGGAGACGCCGAGCCGCTTGGCCAGCTGGCGGGTGGAGGGGAAGGCCGGATAGAGGCGCTCCAGCAGGCGGCTCTCGAAGCGCTTCACCGCCTCGTCGAGCCCCCCTTCGAACCACTCGTCGATGAGGGGCATGGCATCGGCCGCCACCGGCAGATCCACGTGCTCGGGGCCGAGCTCGTCCCCTTCCAGCAGGGTCATGGCCCGGTAGAGGCAGTTGCGCAGCTGGCGCACGTTGCCCGGCCAGCGGTAGGCGGTGAGGTACTCGGCCATGTTGCGGGTAAAGCGCGGCTTGGGACGTTGCAACTCGCTGGCGAAGCGGGCGACGAACTGCTGGGCCAGTGCCATGATGTCCGCCTTGCGCTCGCGCAGCGGCGGCAGCGCCAGGCTGAGCACGTTGAGGCGGTAGTAGAGGTCTTCCCGGAACTTGCCCTCGTGCACCAGATCCAGCAACTGCTTCTGGGTGGTGCAGATGAAGCGCACGTTGACCCTCACCTCCTGCTCGTCACCGACCCGGCGAAAGACCCCGTCCTGCAGTACCCGCAGGAACTTGGTCTGCAGATGAGGGGACATGTCGCCGATCTCGTCCAGCATCAGGGTGCCGCCGCTCGCCAGCTCCAGCACCCCGCGCTTGCCCTCGGTGTTGTTGCCAAAGGCGCCGGGGGCATAGCCGAACAACTCGCTCTCCGCCACGTTGTCCGGCATGGCGGCGCAGTTGAGGGCCATGAAGGGGTGGCTGGAGCGCAGGCTGGCGCCGTGGCAGGCGCGGGCCAGCAGCTCCTTGCCGGTGCCGGTCTCGCCGACGATGAGCAGCGGCGCATCCTGCATCGCGAGCTTCGCCGCCTGGGCCAGCACCTCCTTCATCTTCTGGCTCTCGGCCTGCAGGTGTTCAAAGCCCCCCACTTCCACCGCGTGCAGGGCGCTGAAGTGCATGCCGACCCGGCGGGCGGACTTGAGCACCACCACGGCGCCGGCCAGAGCCTGCCTGCCCTTCTCCTCGGCCACAAACAGCGGCATCAGATCGCCGAGGTACTCCTCGCCGCCGAGGCTGAGCTTGCAGGTCTGGGGCTTGATCTCCCCCGACTCCAGCCAGCGGCCAAACGAGAAGCCCTTGACCAGGGAGGCGATCGCCACGCCGCGCACCTCGTCCGGTGGCAACGCCAGGGTGGTGAGGGCGGCCTGGTTGGCCTGGGTCACCCGCCCCTTGCTGTCGAGGGAGAAGACCAGGTCCGGCAGCGCCTTGAGCAGGGCCTCTATCTCGTGGTGCTCCCGCTCGGAGGGCATGTAGGGGATGGTCTTGACGTCATAGACGCCGGGAATGCGGCGAATTTCCGGCATCAGATGCTGAAAGTCACGGAACTCCAGCTCGGGAAAATTGAGATAGATGATGCCTGAGGTATCGATTTCGATGCCGCGCAGATCGATGTTGTGCTCCACCAGTCGGTCGAGCAATTCCCGGGTCAGGCCCAGACGGTCTTCACAGCTGACTTCAAGACGCATTCGGCACACACTTCCTAGCTAACATTCTGAATAACGGGATAATACAGACTCGATCCCGCCAGTGCGAGCGCTCCCCCACAAAAATGCGGGCCTGCCCCGCTTTCACCGGGCAGGCCCTGTCTACGTTGGCGCCAGACGGCGGTTACTTCATCAGACCGTCGGTGCGGGCTGCCATGATGAAATCGTTGCGATGCAAGCCGCCTATCTTGTGGGTCCACCAGCTCACGGTCACCTTGCCCCATTCAAGCAAGATCGCCGGATGATGGAACTCCGCCTCCGCCAGTTCTCCGAGGCGGTTGGTGAACGCCAGCCCCTCCTTGAAGTTGCGAAACACAAATTCACGACGCAGTTGCAGCTCGCCGTTGACCACCAGGGGCTGCCAGTCGGGGATAAGGTGCATCAGCTCCCCCAGCTCCTGATCGCTCACCCTGGGGGCATCGGCGCGGCACGCCTCGCATCGTTGACTCGCCAGTTCAGTCATTCGGGACTCCTTTCATGAAACATCGTGGGAATGAATACGGGTCAGCTCGCCTGCTTGCCGGCAACGGGGGCAAAGCGGGGTGGACGCAGGCCAAGACGACGGGCCTCGGCCACGGCCGCCATGATCCCCTGCCCCTCCAGACCATAGAGGGTATCGAGACGAGGCAGCACGAAATAGGTCGGCTGCATGATGTCGATGCGATAGGGGGTACGCAGGATCTCCAGCAGATCGAAGGGTTGCAGCTCGGGCTTGCCCGAGAGGGCATAAGCGGTCTCGCCGATGGAGGAGAGAATGCCGCCGCCGTAGATGCGCAGCCCCTCCTCCCCCTGCAGGAGACCGAACTCCACCGTGAACCAGTAGAGCCGCGCCAGATAGACCCGCTCCTCCTTGCTCGCATGGAGTCCGAGCCGACCATACAGGTGGGTGAAGTGGGCAAAGGCCGGGTTGGTCAGCATGGCGCAGTGGCCGAAGATCTCGTGGAAGATGTCGGGCTCTTGCAGGTAGTCGAGCTCGTCCCGGCGGCGAATGAAGGTGGCGACGGGAAAACGGCGATCAGCGAGCAGCGCGAAGAAGTGATCAAAGGAGATGAGGGCTGGCACCGCTGCCACCGACCAGCCGGTGGCGGGCATCAGGGCGGCGTTGATCTCGCCCAGCTGGGGGATGCGGTCCAGAGGCAGGTCGAGGCGTGCCAACCCGGCCTGGTATTCGTCGCAGGCCTTGCCATCGAGCGCCGCAAGCTGGCGTGCAATCAGGATCCGCCAAGTGCCGTGCTCCTCGTCCGTGTAGTGGATCCGGCCCTGCCCATCCGGTTGGCGGGCCGTGTAGAGACTTGCCATGAATGCTCCCATCCTTCGGGTGCCAGCCGCCATCCGGGCGGTCACTGGCCGTTGAGTCATGGGATCACTGTAACGGTTTGCCCTTCAAAAAAGCAGCCGACCCCGGGGTCGGCTGCTTTTGACAATTGTAAATAATTTGTGACATCCATGTCGGGTGCCAGCCACCTCACGACTTGTTGAGATAACCCGCCAACTGGCCGATCAGCCGCTTGCGCAGCTCGCCCACTTTCGGCTTCTCGTCGGCACACCAGGGGAGCGGACGACAGGCTTCCATGGTACGCATCCCGAGGCGCGCGGTGAGCAACCCGGCCCCGACCCCTTGGGCGGCGCGGGCGGAGAGCTTGGCGGTCAGCTCGGCGCCCAGCAGATCCATCCCTACCTCGGTCACCAGCTCGGTGGCCCCCGCATAGAGCATGTTGCGAAACACCTGGCGAATGAGGCGGATGCGGCTCCAGTAGCCGAGCTCGATGGCATAGACATCGGCGATGTCCTCGATCATCCGCAGGTTGCGCCAGAGCATCAGCATCATGTCGACGGTGGCGAGCGGACTCAGGGCCACCAGCACGGCGGCCTCCCCCGACCATTTCGCGACGCGGGCCTGGGCCAACTTGTCCCGCTCGGTGAGCACCAGCTGGCTGTAGAGGGTCAGCACTTCCCGATCGCTGTGGCTCTCGTCAAGCTGGGATAACCAGGTGCGATACCCTTCCCGCCCCTTGTCACCGCTCTTCTCGGCCAGGGCCTCGCAGAAGGCCTGCCCCTGACCGCCCCCCTGATGGGCCAGCAGATCCTCGGCTCTTGAGCGCACATCCTGGCGCCGCTTCAAGGTGCGCAGCCGCAGCCATTCGCGCCCCGCCACCGCGGCGGTGCCCACCGCCACCAGGCCAGAGGCGAGCAGCCAGGCGCCGCCCCAGAAGGGGGAGGCGGCAAACTGATCCACCAGAAAAGCGCCAAACTGGCCAAGCGACAGCAGCCCCACCCCGCCCAGCCCCCAGGCCAGCAGACGATGACGGCGCCGAGGCCTGACGTGAAGCGCGGGTTCCACCTCGGTGAGCTCGTCCAGCGCGTCCAGAGGCTCGAAGCTCTCCTCTTCCAACCGCCGGGCCGGGGCGGGTGGCTTCGCTTCGCTTGCCATCGAAGGCGCGGGCTCCAGCGTCACCTTGCCTTGCAGAGGAGCGGCGTCATCGGTGCGCCATCTTGTCTGATCGTTCATCGCATTCTCTCCTGTGGGCGCCCCTCGAGCACAGCGGGCCACCCACCCGTTATTCGAGGTGATCCCCGAGCAGGAATTCCAGCGCCGCATCGAGCCGGATATGGGGGAGCGCCTGATGAGCGCTCATGGGCAGCGGGCGAAAGGCCTGAAAATCAAACCCTTGAGTTTTCCACCACTGCGCAGGCGGGATCTGGGCAGGCACCTCCCCCGGGAAGAGCAGCAAGGGCTCGCCCGAGAGGGTAGTGCCACGAATGGCGGGAAATTCCCGTCCGTCTGCCACCCCCTTGCCCACCTCGGTGGCCTTGATGGCGGCCAGCGCCAGGCATTCGGTCTCTATCCCCTCGAAGCGGGCCTGACCCCGGCCACGGCTCACCAGATGCTGCAGGAGCGACACCAGAGGCCCGTGCTGCTCCGGCGTGACGTGATCGGCCTTGCTCGCCACAAACAGCAGCTTGTCGATGCGCGGGGCGAACAGACGGCGCCACCAGTTGCTCTTGCCGTAGGCGAAGCTTTCCATGATGCGGGCGATGGCCTGCTGCATGTCACCAAAGCTCGCGGCACCGGCATTGAGGGGCGCCAGGCAGTCCACCAGCACGATCTGGCGATCAAAGCCTGCAAAGTGCTGCTCATAGAAGCCCTGTACCAGATGCTGCTTGTACTGCTCGAAGCGCTGCTTGAAGGTGGCGTAGAGAGTGCCGTCTTCGGGGGAGTGCGTGGGCATCTCCCACACCCAGGGCACGAATTGCAACAGCGGCGCACCGGCATACTCGCCGGGCAACACGAAACGCCCGGGCTGGATGAGGTGAAGCCCGAGATCCTGCTTGCAGGCGTGCAGATAATCGGTGTAGCGGGCGGCCAGTTCGCTGGCGGCCCGCTCCTCGAAGGCTTGATCTGCCTGCCAGAGCGGCGTCAACCAGCCTGCCGCCAGGGCTTGCAGCTCGGGGCGGCACAGTTGCTCCCGCACCTGCTCGCTCCACTGCTCGTAGTTCAGATCCAGCAGCGGCAAATCCAGCAGCCACTCCCCGGGATAATCCACCAGATCCACATAGAGGGTGGAGATCTCCCCCAGGTGCCGACGCAGCGGATGGCGGGTGCGATAACGGATCTCGAGGCGTACCTCGGCCACCCCCCGGGTCGGCGCGGGCCAGGCGGGCGGATCGCCAAACAGGGCATCGAGGCCCCGTTCATAGGGAAAGGTGGGAATGTGGGCGTTTTGCTGGGGCACCCGGCGAGCACCGAGGATGCGTCCCTGGCGCTGGGCGTCCCAGAGTGGCAGACGACCGTCGATGGCCGCGTGCTCCAGTTGATTGACCAGCGCCGTGATAAACGCTGTCTTGCCACTGCGAGAGAGGCCGGTGACCGCCAGCCGGATGTGGCGATCCCGGGCCCGGTTCACCGCGTCAGCGGCCTTGTGCTGGAGCACAGACCAGGAGTGTTCAAGTTTGTTGCGTATCAAGGCGGGTCTTCTTCTCCTTGTGATCACATCAGAGAGACGGCCGCGAGGCAGTATCCTCGCGGCCCGGCACGATTAGAGCTTGCTGAACTCCCGTTGCAGGGTGAACTCCTTGGAGGTCACCAGCTTCTCGATGCGCTGCACCCTGGGCTCCAGTGCATCCAGCTCCTGGCCGATGCGGGCAAGGGCCTGATGAGGTGTGACGCCTGCCTGCCAGCTGCGCGCCTTCATCCGCACCTCTGCGAACTCGGCATCTTCCTGGGAGTAGAGGGTGACCGGCTTCTTGTCGAGCAAGAACCAGGCGGCAATATAGGCGGTGAAGGTGATGAAACCGGCGAAGATGAGACCACTGATGGCCAGCAGCCGCACGATCCAGGTCTCCACCCCGAAGTACTCTGCCAGACCGGCACAGACCCCGGCAATCTTGCCCCGCTGGGGATTCCGGTACAGGTTGCGCCCTTCACGACTGACAGTGTTCATACCTTGTGCCTCCAACCGGGGACTTCCGCATCCAGAATCGACGCCAATACGGTTCCGGCCCGCTCCGGCTTTTTGCCACAGTCATGACATCTCTCATTGAAAACCGTCATACCTTGTTTCTCCAACCAGGAACCTCGGCATCCAGAATCGACTCCAGGGCGCCGACCCGTTCCTGCATCTTCTCGGCACGCACCAGCAAGCCCTGCAGCTGTTCACGCTCACCATCGGCAAGGCCGGCGCCAATGCGTCCCTTGGCGCGGTAGTGCAGCACCAGCCAGATGGGGGCCACCACCACCATGAAGACCACCATGGGAACCATCAATACACCCAGCAGATTTTCCATCTGTTACTCTCCCTATTTCTGTGCCGGATTGTGCTGGCCCAGCTTTTGGCGCATGGCTTCCAGCTCGCGGCTGATCTGGTCGTCCGCTTCCAGCTCGGCAAACTGCTGGGCGAGCGCCTTGTCGGACAGCCCCAGATCGGCGCGGGCTTCCATCTCGTCGATGCGGCGCTCCATGCGCTCGAACTTGCTCACCACGGCCTGACTGTCGCCACGGGCCACCTGGCTTTGCACGTTGAGGCGGCTGCTGGCGGCTTCGCTGCGAATGGCCATCGCCTTCTGGCGGGCACGGGCGTCTTCCAGCTTGGCTTCCAGCTGGCGGATCTCCTCCCCCAGCTTCTCGATGCCGCTGTCCACCGCCTGCTGTTCACGAGATAGGGCGTCGGCAAGCTCCGCCTGCTTGCTCTTCTCGATGAGGGCGGCACGAGCCAGATCTTCGCGCCCCTTGGTCAGGGCCAGCTCGGCCTTGCCCTGCCACTCGGCGACCCGCTCCTGATGGCGGCTCACCTGACGGCCGATCTCTTTTTGATTCGCGAGGAAGCGGGCCAGATTGGAGCGCTCCTTCACCAGTTCATCTTCCATTTCCTGGATGATCAGACGCACCATCTTCTGGGGATCTTCCGCCTTGTCGAGCAGGGCCGTCAGATTGGAATTGATGATGTCGGCCAGGCGAGAAAAAATGCTCATGATTGTACTCCTGTGATAGGCATCGGGTTGTGTCTCCATTGACAATGGCAACTTGTGTGCCAATCTGGAACAACATTTAACTTGTTGATTTATATGGGCACTCAGAATGCAGTTCAAGTCCCGGGGAAACAAGTGATGATTAAAATAACCAACTTTTGGTAAGATTAACCAGATTTTTCAACTCACAGGGGCAGGGATGACCACGGCCACGGAAAGTCTGTTGGGTGAATCCAACGCATTTCTAGAAATCATCGAGCAGGCATCGCGCCTCGCGCCGCTGCGCAAGCCCGTGCTGATCATCGGCGAGCGGGGGACCGGCAAGGAGCTCATCGCCCACCGCCTACATTATCTCTCGGATCGCTGGGATCAAAGCTTTGTCACCATCAACTGCGCCACCTTGAGCGAGAGCCTGCTGGAAACCGAACTGTTCGGCCACGAGGCGGGCTCTTTCACTGGCGCCGCCAAGCGTCATCAGGGGCGCTTCGAGCGGGCCGACGGCGGCACCCTGTTCCTCGACGAGCTAGCCACCACCAGCGCCCGGGTGCAGGAAAAACTGCTGCGGGTCATCGAGTACGGGGAGTTCGAGCGGGTGGGCGGTGCCAAGCCCCTCAAGGTGGATGTACGGCTGGTGTGCGCCACCAACGAGGATCTGCCTGCACTGGCAGAGAAAGGACGGTTTCGTCACGACCTGCTGGACCGGCTCGCCTTCGACGTCATCACCCTGCCCCCCCTGCGGGAGCGGCGCGAGGACATCCTAATGCTGGCGGAGCACTTCGCCCACGGCATGACCCGGGAGCTGGGGTATCCGCTCTTTGCCGGCTTCTCGCGCAAGGCGACCCAGCTGCTGCAAGATTACCCCTGGCCGGGCAACGTGCGGGAGCTCAAGAACGTGGTGGAGCGCAGTCTCTATCGCCAGGGCAACCCCCAGTTGCCGCTGGCGGATCTGGTGCTCAATCCCTTTGACTCCCCCTGGCGCCCCCGTGCCCGAGGTGACGCCGCCCCTTCCTCCGACGCGCCGACCTCGGCAGAGACGGCCCCGACCCCGACCCTGCCGCTGGATCTCAAAGGGGCGGTGGCGGAGTACGAGATTAATTTACTCAAGCAAGCGATGCAGCAATCCCAGTATAATCAGCGCAAAGCAGCCCAGTTGCTGGCCCTGAGCTATCACCAGTTCCGGGGGATGCTGCGCAAATATCAATTGCTGGACGGGGATGACAACAGTGGCAACCAGGAGGCGGGCTGATGCCTGGCACCGGGTCTGTGCGCGCGGATAACGCGGCGCACGTCACCCCCGACGGGAGCGCCTGCCCTGTCGCCCCCCGCAACGCGCCCGCCCCCTGGCGGGCAACTTTGTCTGAAAACATGGTTCCAACATGAGAATGCTCACCCCCCTGCTGCTTGGTCTCCTGGTTCTGGTCAGCGGCTGTCAGAAACGCGATGAAGCCTCCAAAACCGGGCTCATCTATTGTGCCGAAGGGGCACCCCGAACCTTCAACCCGCAGCTTGCCAATTCGGATGCGACCCTGGATGCCAGTGCCCGTCCCATCTACGATCGCCTGCTCGAGGTCAATGCCAACACCCTCGGCATCGAAGGGGGGCTCGCCACCCGCTGGCAAAGCAGCGAGGACGGCCTCTCCTATACCCTAACCCTGCGCAAGGGAGTGACCTTCCACCGTACCCCCTGGTTCAGCCCGACCCGTCACTTCAATGCCGACGACGTCCTGTTCACCTGGCAGCGTCTGCTGGACGAACACCACCCCTTCCACGCCGTCTCCGGCGGCGAGTACCCCTATTTTTACAGCCTGGGGCTCGGCAACCTCATCAAGCGGGTCTACAAGAAGGGGCCCTATGAGGTGGTGTTCGAGCTGAACCGCCCCGATGCCTCCTTCCTCGCCACCCTGGCCAGCGACTACGCCATCGTGCTCTCCGCCGAGTACGGGGAGCAGATGCTAAAGGCCGGCACCCCGGCGCTGCTGGACAGCCGCCCCATCGGCACCGGCCCCTTCAGCTTCAAGGAGTATCGCCACAACGAGTTCGTGCGCTACCTGCGTCACCCCGGCTACTGGGGCGGCGAGGCCAGAATGGAGCAGCTCATCTACGACATCACGCCCAAATCCTCCAAGCGCCTTGCCAAGCTGCTGACCGGCGAGTGCGACGTGATGAGCACTCCCTCTGCCAGCCAGCTGTCGGTGATCGACAAAGACTCCCACCTGGATCTGTCGGTGCAGTCGGGGATGAACGTCGCCTTCCTCGCCCTCAATACCCGCAAGGCCCCGTTCAACAAGGTGCAGGTGCGCCAGGCCCTCGCCAGCGCCATCAATGTGCAGAATCTGCTGCAGGCGGTCTATTTCGAGACCGGCCAGAGCGCTGCCAGCCTGCTGCCGCCCCTCTCCTGGGGTTACAACCCCTCCCTGCCCCAGCGCAAGCCGGATCTCAAGCTCGCTCGCCAGTTGCTCAAGGACGCGGGCTACCCCAACGGCTTCGAGATGCAGGTGCTGGTGCAACCCGGCGCCCGTCCCTACAACCCGGACGGCCTCAAGACGGCGCAACTGATGCGCAGCGATTTCGCCAAGATAGGGGTGAGCCTCAAGATAGTGCAGCAGGCCTGGCCGGTCATCGAGACCCGGCTCGCCCATGGACAATATGACAGCCTGCTCTCGGGCTGGATCGCCGACAACGCGGATCCGGACAACTTCTTCCGCCAGTTGCTGAGCTGCGCCGCCGTCGAGCGGGGCAACAACTACAGCCGCTGGTGCAGCCCCGCCTTCGATCAACTGCTGGACGATGCGGTGACCACCCCGCAGCTCGCCTTCCGCCTGCGCAACTATTACTATGCCCAGTCCCTGCTCAACGAGCAGTTGCCGCTCATTCCCCTGGCCCATGCCCTGAGAACCCAGGTGAGTCGCAGCGACATTCAGGGGCTGACCCTGATGCCCTTTGGTGGCACCACCTTCAACCAGGCCCATCGGGAGTGACCATGACAGATAACCACTCCATCGTCGGGCCATCGGCGCACCGTCCCCAGGAGGCATAAGCATGTTTTTCTATATCCTGCGCCGCATCACCCTGCTGGTGATCACCCTCCTGGTGCTGACTCTGGGGGCCTACCTCCTGGAGTTTCGCCTCATCACCCAGGTGCTGGATTTCTGGCACGGCTATCCTGACTTCCTCCAGCGCATCGCCGCCGGGGATTTCGGGCTCTCCAGCGTCTCCGGCCAACCGGTCCTCGACGAGATCCGTCACTACTTCCCGGCGACCCTGACCCTCTGCCTCGCCGCCTTCGCCATCTCGCTGCTGGTGGGCATCCCTCTGGGCACCCTCGCGGCCCTCTATCAGGGGCGCAGCCCGGACCTCTCCATCATGGCCGCCGGCCTCGTCGGCTATGCCATCCCGGTCTTCTGGCTGGGGCTGCTGATGGTGATGTTCTTCTCCCTGGATCTTGGCTGGCTCCCCTCCTCCGGCCAGATCAGCCTGCTCTACGACGTGCCCTCCATCACCGGGATCGCCATCGTCGATGTGTTGATGAGCCAGGAGCCCTGGCGGGAGGCGGCCCTGCACGATGCCCTGCGCCATCTGGTACTGCCTTCCCTGGTGCTGGCCGTGGTGCCCACCACCGAGGTGATCCGCCACGTGCGCAGCTCCCTCATCGACGTGATGAAACAGAACTACATCAAGGCTGCCGCCAGCCGCGGACTTTCCCGCCGCCAGATCGTCTGGCGTCACGGGCTCAAGAACGCCCTGCCCCCGGTGTTGCCGCTGCTGGGGCTGCAACTTGGCAGTGTGCTCACCTCCGCCATGATCACCGAGGTGGTGTTCGACTGGCCCGGCATCGGCCGCTGGCTGGTGAGCAGTATCGCGCTGCAGGACTATGCCGCCATCCGCGGCGCCTTCCTGGTGGTGGCGAGCTTCGTCATCTTCATCAGCGTCAGCACCGATCTGCTGACCACCATCATGTATCCGGCACGGCGTAAAGAACTCTATGCAAGACAAGATTGATTGCGGTCTGTGGATGAGCCACGGTGGCCCATGGGCCACCGGCGCACAGGCGTGCCCATTCCCTTGCGACCAGCACGGGAGCCTGCATCATGCACGATAAATCGAACATCTATCCGGAGCTCAAGATCCTCTCCCCCCTGGAGCAGACCTGGGCCTCTTACCGACGCAACCCGCTGGCCATGGCGGGGCTCTGGTGCTTCGGGCTGCTGCTGCTGGTGACCCTCATCGGCCCCCTGGTGATCCCCTACGGCATCGACGATCAGCACAGCAACCACCTGCTGCTCGCCCCCTCCTGGGCCAACAGCGGCAACATCGATTACTTCCTGGGGACCGACGATCTGGGGCGCGACATCCTCTCCCGTCTGGTGGCCGGGGCCAGGCTCACCTTCGGCAACGCCCTGCTGGTGGTGCTCATCGCGCTGGTCATCGGCTCGGCCATCGGCATCCTCGGCGGCATGAGCAAAGGGGTGAAGTCGAGCGTGCTCCATCACCTGCTCGATACCCTGCTCTCCATCCCGTCCCTGCTGCTGGCCATCATCGTCGTGGCCATCCTGGGGCCGGGTCTGTTCAACACCCTGATCGCCATCACGCTCGCGTTGATACCGCCTTTCATCCGGGCGACCTACAACGCGGTCCACGCCGAGATGCAGAAGGAGTACATCATCGCAAGCCGCCTCGACGGCTCTCCGCCCCAGCGGATCATGCGTCTGGCCATCTTGCCGAACATCGTCGAGACCCTGGTGACCCAGACCACCCGCACCCTCTCCGCCGCCATCCTGGACATCTCTGCGGTAGGCTTCCTCGGTCTCGGGGCCCAGTCTCCCCAGCCGGAGTGGGGTGCCATGCTGGCCGATTCGAGCGATCTTATCTATCTGGCCCCCTGGACGGTGACCCTGCCCGGGATGGCCATCCTGTTCAGCGTGCTGGTGACCAACCTGGTGGGCGAAGGCATTCGCGAAGCACTCAAAGAGGGGAACGACTGATGTTGCCAGCCTTGTTATCTATCCCCGCCCCCGGACGCCCTGAGCGACCCGGCTGCGCCCTGAACGGGAGACATTGCTGATGCCCCTGCTCGATATACGCAACCTCACCATCGAAATCGACACCCCCCAGGGCAAGGTCAAGGCGGTGGACAGAGTCAGCCTGACCCTGAACGAGGGGGAGATCCGCGGGCTGGTGGGGGAATCCGGCTCGGGCAAGAGCCTGGTGGCCAAGGTGATCGTTGGCATCCAGAAGGACAACTGGACGGTGCGCGCCGACCGGATGCGCTTCAACGACATGGACCTGCTGACCATGGCGCCCAAGGAACGGCGCCGCATCATGGGGCGGGAGATAGCGATGATCTTCCAGGATCCCATCAGCTGCCTCGACCCCTCGGAGGAGATAGGCACCCAGCTCGAAGAGGCCATCCCCACCAGTGCCTTCACCGGCAAGTTCTGGCAGCGCTTCCAGTGGCGCAAGAAGCGGGCCATCGCCCTGCTGCACCGGGTCGGGGTCAAGGATCACCGCAAGGTCATGCGGGCCTATCCCCACGAGCTGTCAGACGGCATGTGCCAGAAGGTGATGATCGCCATGGCCATCGCCAACCAGCCGCGCCTGCTGGTGGCGGACGAGCCCACCAGCGCCATGGAGTCCACCACCCACTCCCAGATCCTGCGGTTGCTGGACAAGATGAACAAGCTGGGCAATACCACCATCCTCATCATCAGCAACGACATCGCCGCCATCGCGAACCTGACCGACACCCTCAACATCATGTATTGCGGCCAGATGGTGGAAGTGGGGACCCGGGACCAGATCCTGGAATCCCCTCACCACCCCTATACGGATGCCCTGCTCAAGTCCATCCCGGACTTTGACAAGCTGGTGCGCCACAAGTCCCGGCTCGAGACCCTGCCTGGGGTGATACCGCCGCTGCAGCATCTGCCCATCGGCTGCCGCCTCGGCCCACGCTGCCCCTACGCCCAGAAGCAGTGCGTGCAGACACCGCTGATGAGCAAGGTCAAGGGGCATCAGTTCAGTTGCCACTTCCCGCTCAACATGGAAGAACCGAAGAAATGAACCGGCACCAGACCCTGATCCGGGGCACCTGCCCGCCCCGTCAGCCCCTCTATCCGGCGAGCGCACCCAAGGAGACCACGTCGTGACCGAACCTTCCCTGCTGCAGGTCAGGGGCCTGTGCAAGACCTACCAGAACCGCACCGGCCTGTTCAGGCGCCGCGCGGTGGAGGCGATAAAGCCCCTCTCGTTCGATCTCGAGGTGGGCCAGACCCTGGCCATCGTCGGGGAGGCGGGCTCGGGCAAGAGCACCCTGGCCCGCATTCTGGCGGGCATGATTGAACCGAGTGGCGGGGAGATCGCCATCGAGGGGCAACCCATGGTCCACGGCGATTACCAGACCCGCTGCAAGCTGCTGCGGATGATCTTCCAGGACCCCAACACCTCCCTTAACCGGAAAATCCGGGTCGGCCAGATCCTGGAGACCCCCCTTCGCCTCAACACAGCCCTGAGCGAGGAGGAGCGCCGGGAGAAGGTGATCCAGACCCTGCGCATGGTGGGCATGCTGCCCGACCACGCCCTCTTCTATCCCCAGATGCTCTCCGCCGGCCAGCAGCAGCGGGTGGGGCTGGCACGGGCGCTCATCCTCAATCCCAAGATAGTGGTGGCGGACGAGGCGCTCTCGACCCTGGATATTTCGGTACGCTCCCAGATCATCAACCTGCTGCTGGAGATGCAGGAGACCATGGGGCTGAGCTATGTGCTGGTGGCCAACGATCTGGGGATCGTCAGCCACATCAGCGACGAGGTGCTGGTGATGCACGAAGGCCGTGTGGTGGAGCGCGGCAAGACCTTGCGGGTCTTCGCCGACCCCCAGCACGATGTCACCCGCCGCCTCATTCAGAACTACAACAACGAATACCGCCGCTGATCCCGCGGCGCGTTTCCCCTTGCGCCAGACATAAAAAAACCCGGCCTGATGTCTCATCAGTCGCCGGGGGATTGCGCTCAAAAAGTGATTGCGTCGCTCGTAGTAGGAACAGGGGAATGGTAGGCAGCCCCCGTCACCTCAACAACTGTCAGATCTGACAGGCAGTCCGCTATGGAACCGGAATTGCGGATCCGGCGAACAGATGAGCTCGGCCTCCAGGCGACCGAAGAAGGCCACTCGCTCGCTGATGTCTTCGTCTGCGAACGTCTGTGCCAGGGCCAGGTAGTCCTGATAGTGACGCGCCTCCGAGCGCAGCAGGGAGACATAGAAGCGGCCCAGCTCCTCGTCCAGATGAGGGGCCAACCTGGCAAAACGCTCGCAGGATCGCGCTTCGATATAGGCACCGATGATCATCTTGTCCACCACGGCGGCCGGCTCGTAGGTGCGCACATGGGTCAGCAGGCTGCGGGCATAGCGGGAGGCGGTGACGGGACCATAGGGGATGCCCCGTGCGGCCATGATCTCCAGCACCTGCTCGAAGTGGTGCAACTCCTCCTGGATGAGGCGCACCATGGGGAACAGCAGGGGATTGCGCTCCAGCTCGGCAAACACGCTCCTGTCTGATTCGCCCATGGTGCGCTTGCCGAGGATCTCCGCCTTCTCCGGCAAGGCATCGAGCTCCCGGTAGAAGGTCAGCTTGGGCAGCAGGTGACGCTTCTCCTTGGGCAGGCAGTAGCGGCGCACCAGGCTGTGGGCGGTGAGTGCCGCCTTGTTCTCGCAGTTGGCGTGATCGATAAGCAGGGTCGGCAACTGGGCGGGATCCCGCGCCATTTCCACCCACTCATCCGGGGTCTCGCAATGCAGGAACTGGCGAACGGGGGCTAACAGGTCATCCATCTGAACTCTCATCTGTTGATACGACACGCGGCGCCTGGCGCCGGGGGGCCTATGCTAACGGATCCCGCCCGGCCTGCCCACCGCCATCATGGCTCCGCCCGTCAGACGCCTGAGGGAGTCGCGGCGGATCAGGGTGCCGCTGAAGGCGGGCAGTGCGTCCCGGCTCCCCTCCTCCACCATGGTGGTCAGGCGGTTGATGGTCTCCTGGATCATCCCGTTCACCGGCATCTTGACGCTCGACAGCGCGGGAATGACGTAAGGGGCCAGGGGGATGTCGTCAAACCCCACCACCGAGACCTCGTCAGGCACCATCACACCGGCTTCGTGCAGCCGTTTGATGGCCCCGATCGCCATGTCATCGTTGCTGGCCACCAGGGCGCTGAAGCGAGCGCCTCGCGCCAGCAGGGTCGAGACGGCGGCCGCGCCACAGGCGGGGGTCCATTTGCCGGGGGCGATCAAGGTCTCCTGCACCGGGATGCCGTGCCGGATCAGCGCCTGCCGGTAGCCGGCCAGGCGCTCGGCGCCGGTGGGGGAATCCGCAGAGCCTGCGATGAAGGCGATCTCCCTGTGCCCCATGGCCACCAGCTTGTCCACCACCGCCTCCGCCGCCGCCTGCTGATCCGCATAGACGCAGTGGGCCGGATGGCGGCTCAGACGCCGGTTGAGCACCATGATGGGCTGCTCATGCTGCTCGATGATCTCGTCCATCTCCTCCACCCCAAGAAAGCGCGGATAGATGATGACGCCATCGCAACGGGAATCGAGCAGATACTGGATGGCCTGGCGCTCCTCGTCGGCTCTGTGCTTGCCGTCCGCCAGTATGAGCTGGCGCCCGCGATCCTCGGTCATCCGCGCCACCTGGGAGAGCAGCTCGCCGAAGTAGACGCCGTGGTAGAGGGTGTTGGTGACCACCAGTCCCAGGGTCCGGGTGTGCCTGGTCGCCAGCTACCTCGCCACCAGGTTGGGGCGATAGCCGCACTCCTCGATGGCCTGCTGCACCCGGTCCCGGGTCTCCTGGCTGGTGTAACCATTGCCCGACAACACCCGGGAGACCGTCGCCTTCGACACCCCTGCCCGCCTTGCCACCTCCAGCATCGTCGTCATTGTGTTCTCCCTTGCTCGTAACGGGGCGCAGTGTACTGCACCGCCCCCGGCTTGTCGTCGCACGAATGGCGTGCAGGCCCGGGTTCAGTGATGCCATTCACGGATCCGGACGCTCGCTGCACAAGATGCTTGTCTCCCGCGCTCAGGCCGCGCACTCCATGTGGAACCGGTTCCACACTCAGTTTCATGCGCGTTCCCGCCCTTCGCGGCGGCGGGGGCGAGCAGGCCCACTTGGTTAAAAGGATCTACCTCGATGTCAAAAAACTATGCGGCTCTGGCCGGTACCGTCATCACCGCACTCGGCGGCGCCGACAACGTCGTCGCCGTGACCCACTGCATGACGCGGCTGCGCTTTGTGCTCGGCGATCCCGCCCGGGTCAATGGCCCTGCCCTCAAGGCCATCACGGGCGTGCTCGGGGTGGTGCAGGCGGACAACCAGTGTCAGGTGATCATCGGCAACACCGTCTCCCACGCCTATCGCGAAGTGCTGGCCCTGCTGCCCCAGGGCGGTGGGCAGACTCCGCTTCCGGAGGCTTCCGCTGGCTGGAGCCTGCGCCGCATGGGCGCCGCCATCCTCGACGCCCTGATCGGCACCATGTCCCCCCTCATCCCGGCCATCATCGGCGGCTCCATGCTCAAGCTGCTGGCCATGGTGCTGGAGATGACCGGCGTACTGGAGAAAGGCTCCTCGACCCTCACCATCCTCACGGTAGCCGGGGATGGGGCCTTCTTCTTCCTGCCCCTGATGGTGGCCGCCTCCGCCGCCGTCAAGTTCAAGACCAACATGTCCCTGGCCATCGCCATCGCCGGGGTGCTGGTGCACCCCAGCTTCATCGAGCTGATGGCCAGAGCCGCCGAAAGGGAGCAGGTGACCTTCGCCCTAGTCCCGGTGACCGCGGTCAAATACACCTACACCGTCATTCCGGCGCTGGTGATGACCTGGTGCCTCTCCTACATCGAGGGCTGGGTCGACCGCATCACCCCGGCGGTCACCAAGAACTTCCTCAAACCCATGCTGATCGTGCTGATCGCGGCCCCCCTCGCCATCCTCTTCATCGGCCCCGTCGGCATCTGGATTGGCACCGCCATCTCCGGCCTGGTCTACACGGTCCACGACTACCTGGGCTGGCTGTCGGTGGCCATCATGGGGGCGCTCTGGCCCCTGCTGGTGATGACCGGCATGCACCGCGTCTTCACCCCGACCATCATCCAGACCATCGCCGAGACCGGCAAGGAAGGCATGGTCATGCCCTCCGAAATCGGCGCCAATCTCTCTCTTGGCGGCTCGTCCCTGGCGGTGGCCTGGCGCACCCGAAACCCGGAACTGCGCCAGACGGCGCTCGCGGCGGCCGCCTCCGCCATCATGACGGGGATCTCCGAACCCGCGCTCTACGGTGTGGCCCTGCGCCTCAAGCGTCCGCTCATCGCGAGCCTCATCAGCGGCTTTGTCTGCGGTGCCGTCGCCGGCATGGCGGGGCTCGCCAGCCACTCCATGGCCGCCCCCGGGCTCTTTACCAGCGTGCAGTTCTTCGATCCGGCCAACCCCATGACCATCGCCTGGGTGTTCGGCGTGATGGCCCTCTCGGTGGTGCTCTCCTTCGTGCTGACCCTGGTTATGGGGTTCGAGGACATCCCGGTCGAGAGCCCGGCCCCCCGCGCCGAGCCCGTGCAACCCGTCGCCACCAGCCAGGCGCAGGCCGGGCTGTGACACCCCATTCAGACATGACAAGAGGTAACCAATGTCGTTAACAAGATTTCCCGAGGGCTTTCTCTGGGGCGGAGCCCTGGCCGCCAATCAGGCGGAGGGCGGCTATCTCGAGGGGGGCAAGGGGCTGACCACGGTGGACATGATCCCCCACGGCCCGCGCCGCATGGCGGTCAAACTGGGCCAGGAGAAGCGCATCACCCTGCAAGATGACGAGTTCTACCCAAGCCACGGGGCCATCGACTTCTATCACCGCTATCGGGAGGACATCGCCCTGATGGCCGAGATGGGCTTCACCGTGTTTCGCACCTCCATCGCCTGGGCCCGTCTCTACCCCAGGGGGGACGAGCGCGAGCCCAATGCCGAGGGCATCGCCTTCTACCGTGCGGTGTTCGAGGAGTGCAGAAAGTACAACATCGAGCCCCTGGTGACCCTGTGCCACTTCGATGTGCCCATGCACCTGGTGACCCAGTACGGCTCCTGGCGCAACCGCCAGATGGTGGAGTTTTTCACCCGCTACGCCCGCACCTGCTTCGAGCAGTTCGACGGCCTGGTGAAGTACTAGCTCACCTTCAACGAGATCAACATCCTGCTGCACAGCCCCTTCTCCGGGGCGGGGCTGGTGTTCGAGCAAGGGGAGCACCAGGATCAGGTGAAGTATCAGGTCGCCCACCACGAGCTGGTGGCCAGCGCCCTGGCGACCCGGATCGCCCACGAAGTGAACCCGGCCAACCAGGTGGGCTGCATGCTGGCGGGGGGCAACTTCTACCCCTACTCCTGCAAGCCCGCCGACGTCTGGACCGCCCTCCAGAAAGATCGGGAGAACCTCCTCTTCATCGACGTGCAGGCCAGGGGCGCCTATCCGGCCTATGCGCAGAGGGTGTTTCGTGACAAGGGGATCACTCTGGTGAAGGAGCCGGAAGATGACGAGATCCTCAGGCACACCGTGGATTTCGTCTCCTTCAGCTACTACGCCTCCCGCTGCGCCGCCGCCGACATGAATGCGGGCAACACCAGCGAGGCCAACGTGGTCAAGTCCCTGCGCAATCCCCACATCGAGGTGAGCGAGTGGGGCTGGGGCATCGATCCCCTGGGCCTTCGCATCACCCTCAACACCTTGCACGATCGCTACCAGAAGCCGCTCTTCCTGGTGGAAAACGGCCTGGGTGCAGTGGACGAAGTGAACGAGCAAGGGGAGATAGAGGACGACTACCGCATCGACTACCTGCGCGCCCACATCGAGGCCATGGGGGACGCCATCGAGGACGGCGTGCCCCTGATGGGGTACACCAGCTGGGGCTGCATCGATCTCGTCTCCGCCTCCACCGGCGAGATGAGCAAGCGCTATGGCTTCGTCCACGTGGACCGGGACGACGCCGGCCATGGCACCCTGGCCCGCCGGCGCAAGAAGTCGTTCTGGTGGTACAAGAAGGTGATCGCGAGCAACGGGGAGGATCTGGCCTGAGGCCCCCCTCAGTTTCGCCGCAAGGCGCATCCATGCAACAGGGGGGCCGAGGCCCCCCTGTTGTTCATCACGCTGGCAATCTGAAAACGTTTAACTGCCTTCGTTGAAGATCTCGAGGTTGCTGGTCCCTTCCTGCCACTCGCGCACGGCCTTGTTGTCGTCGCTGCGCAGGGCATTGAGGTGGTCCAGATAACCCTGATCCACGTCGGAGGTCACATAGTGGCCGTTGAAGACCGAGGTCTCGAAGTGGCGCAGCTCGGGGTTGATCTCCCGCACCGCCTCTTCCAGATCTTCCAGATCCTGGAAGATGAGGCCGTCGGCACCGATAAGCTTGCACACCTCTTCCACTTCACGGCCATGGGCAATGAGCTCGTTGGCGGTGGGCATGTCGATGCCGTAGACGTTGGGGAAGCGAATTTCCGGTGCGGCCGAGGCGAAGTAGACCTTGGCGGCCCCCGCTTCACGGGCCATCTGGATGATTTGCTCGGAGGTGGTGCCCCGCACGATGGAGTCGTCCACCAGCAACACCTTCATGCCCTTGAATTCGGAGCTGATGGCGTTGAGCTTGCGGCGCACCGACTTCTTGCGCTGGGTCTGGCCCGGCATGATGAAGGTACGGCCGATGTAGCGGTTCTTCACGAAGCCCTGACGGTACGGCAGGCCCAGGGTGTGGGCGATTTCCAGCGCCACGTCGCAGGAAGTCTCGGGGATGGGGATGACCACGTCCACGTCGAGATCGTCCCACTCCCGTGCGATCTTCTGGCCCAGCTTGCGACCCATGTTGAGGCGGGCGGCATAGACGGAGACCTTGTCGATGAAGGAGTCGGGACGGGCGAAGTAGACGTATTCGAAGATGCAGGGGTTCATCTGCGGGTTCTCCGCACACTGCTCGGAGAAGAGCTGGCCCTGCTCGGTGATGTAGATGGCCTCGCCCGGGGCGACGTCACGCACCGTCTCGAAGCCGATGGCGTCGAGGGCCACGCTCTCGGAGGCGAGCATGTACTCCACCTGCCCCTGCTCGTCGACCCGGCGACCCAGGATCAGCGGGCGAATGCCGTTCGGATCGCGAAAGCCGATGAGGCCGTGGCCGATCACCAGAGAGACCACGGCATAGGCGCCGCGGATCTGCTGGTGCACCTTGCACACCGCCGAGAAGATATCTTCCGGGCGCAGCGCCATCTTGTCGCACAAGTCCAGCTCGTGGGCCAGCACGTTCAACAGCACTTCGGAGTCCGAGGTGGTATTGATGTGGCGGCGGGCCACCTTGAACTGCTGCTCCTTGAGCTCCTTGGCGTTGGTGAGGTTGCCGTTGTGGGCCAGCACCATGCCGTAGGGGGAGTTCACGTAAAACGGCTGCGCCTCTGCCGCACTGGAGCTGCCTGCGGTGGGATAACGGACGTGTCCGATGCCGATATTCCCTTTCAGGCGCTGCATGTGGCGCACTTCAAACACATCCTTCACCAGACCGTTGGCCTTGCGTTGCCGGAAGTTTCCACTGTCAATGGTCACGATCCCGGCGGCATCCTGTCCCCTGTGCTGCAACACCGTCAAGGCGTCGTAGAGGGCCTGATTGACGGGGGTGGTGCCAACTATACCGACAATACCGCACATGTCTTTGCTACCTCGAAGTCACTGTACCTGTTGAAGAAAACTGGACGAGTTCATCATGAACCCGAAAAACCACTGGATCACCGGCTTGAACTCCGGCACCAGCCTGGACGCCACCCACCAGTCGCTCTGGGAGAGGCTGGTGAAGGTATCCATGAAAAACAGCAGGGCGCTGACGATCAGCACCCCGCGAATGGCGCCAAAACAGACCCCGAGCACCCTGTCGGTGCCGGAGAGCCCGGTCTTTTCCACCAGCAGGCCTACCACGTAGTTCACCACGCTGCCGAGGATCAGGGTCGCCACGAACAGGGCGGCGATGGCCAGACCGTTGCGAACCATGGCATCGGAGAAAGAGGTGAAATAGACGGCGAGATCAGGATAGAAATGGCTGGCAATGAAAAAGGCGACGAACCAGGTGACCAGAGACATGGCCTCCTTGAGAAAGCCGCGCACCAGGCTGATGAGGGCGGAGAAACCGACGATGCCGATGATGGCGTAATCAATCCAGACCATAGAAAAAGATGTCCTGCGAAATTGCGGCGCAGTCTAACAAAAACGATTGCGCAATGCTTGATAAAATTGTGTTACAGGCCCGAAGGGAGCTATCCCTTCCCCTTGCGGCGGGTTTCCCGGGCCCAGAATGCACAACGCCATGGCATGCCATGGCGTTGTCGTCTGCAACCAGCGCTTACCCGATGTGGGTCAGGCCGCCCATGTAGGATTGCAGCGCAGCCGGGATGGCGATGCGGCCATCTGCCTGCTGGTAGTTCTCGAGCACGGCCACCAGGGTACGACCCACCGCCAGACCGGAACCATTCAGGGTATGAATGAGCTGCGGCTTGCCGTCGATACGCACGCGAGCCTGCATGCGGCGCGCCTGGAAGTCGGTGCAGTTGGAGACGGAGGAGATCTCGCGATAGGTGTTCTGGGCCGGCAGCCACACTTCCAGATCGTAGGTCTTGGCAGCGCAGAAGCCCATGTCACCGGTGGAAAGCGCCATCACGCGATACGGCAGCTCCAGCAGTTGCAGCACCTTCTCGGCGTGACCCACCATCTCTTCCAGGGCATCCCAGGATTTTTCCGGGTGCACCAGTTGCACCATCTCGACCTTGTCGAACTGGTGCATGCGGATGAGGCCACGGGTATCACGACCGTAGGAGCCCGCTTCGGAGCGGAAGCAGGGGCTGTGGGCGGTCATCTTGATGGGCAGCTCCTGCTCGTCGAAGATCTCGTCACGGGCCATGTTGGTGAGCGGCACTTCGGAGGTCGGGATGAGGGAGAACTTGCGCACCTTGCCTTCGTCTTCCCCTTCCCCTTCGATGCCGGTATTGAAAAGATCCTGGGAGAACTTGGGCAGCTGGCCGGTGCCGTACAGGCTGTCCGGGTTGACCAGATAGGGCACGTAGCACTCGGTGTAGCCGTGCTGCAGGGTGTGCAGGTCCAGCATGAACTGGGCCAGGGCGCGGTGCAGACGGGCAATCTGGCCCTTCATCACCACGAAACGGGCGCCGGAGAGCTTGACGCCGTTCTTGAAGTCGACCCCCTTGGCCGCCTCACCCAGATCGATGTGATCGCGCACCGGGAAATCGAACTCACGCGGGGTACCCCAGCGGCGGACCTCCACGTTGTCGTTCTCGTCACGGCCCACCGGGGTGGTCTCGCTCGGCAGGTTGGGGATGGCGTCGGCGATCCCCTTGAGCTGGGCCAGCAGGGCCTCCAGCTCGACCTTGCTGGTCTCGAGCTCGTCGTTGATCTTGGTCACCTCGGCCTTGAGGGGGGCAACATCTTCACCACGACGGGCAGCCTCACCGATGGACTTGGAGCGGGCGTTGCGCTCGGCCTGCAGCTCCTGGGTGCGGGACTGCAGATCCTTGCGTTTCTCTTCCAGAACATTGACCGCCGCTACGTCCAGAACGTAGCCACGTGTCGCCAGACGAGCGGCAGCTTCGGTGATGTCGCTGCGCAGATATTTGGGATCCAGCATGGTTTACCTACTTTTTTAATGGGATCTGGGCCCGGGTCATCGTGACCGGGTTGGGAAACAGATCCGGAAGTTAACATCGGTTGGCGCACCCCTTTGCCTTCGGAATCGGGCCTTCGAAATCAAGAAGATGGTGCAAGGCCAAGACAACCGGGGTCAGACGGGCAGTGTAGCAGACCGCCCCCCCGCCCGAACAGGGACTATTGCGCCCGTTTTTTCCGGGCCCCCCTCCCCTGATAACCCTGCCGTGCGCTTTCCGGGCAAGGGGCTTGAAGGTCTTTCCTATCGCTTGCGCGGACTCTGCTTGTCCAGCTCATGCAGATAGTCGAGCTTCTGGGCTATCTGCTTCTCAAGCCCCCGCTCGGTGGGCTGATAGTACTGCTTGCCGGCAAGCTCCGGGGGGAAGTACTGCTCGCCGGCGGCATAGGCCCCCGGCTCGTCGTGGGCGTAGCGATACTCGGCGCCGTAGCCCAGCTCGCTCATGAGCTTGGTAGGGGCATTGCGAAGGTGCGGTGGCACCTCGAAGTCCGGCAGGTTCTTGGCGTCGTGAAGCGCCGCCTTCCAGGCGGTGTAGACCGCATTGCTCTTGGGGGCGCAGGCGAGGTAGACGATGGCCTGGGCGATGGCCCGCTCCCCTTCCGCCGGGCCGATGCGATGGAAGCAGTCCCAGGCCGAGAGCGCCACCTGCATGGCACGGGGATCGGCGTTGCCCACGTCTTCCGAGGCAATGGCCAGCAAGCGGCGGGCGATGTAAAGGGGATCGCAGCCGGCGCTCACCATGCGGGCATACCAGTAGAGGGCCGCATCCGGTGCCGAGCCGCGAATGGACTTGTGCACCGCCGAGATGAGGTCGTAGAAGTGATCGCCGCCCTTGTCGAAACGGGCCACGTGCTCCCCCACCACGGCGGCGAGCAGGGTACTGTCGATCACCCGCGCCCCTGAGCTGTCGGCCTCGGCCATGTCGGCCAGGAGCTCCAGATAGTTCAGAGACTTGCGCCCGTCCCCGTCCACCGCTTTCGCCAGCGCCTCCTTGGCCCCGGGGGCAAAGCGCAGGCTAGGGTCATTGAGGCCGCGCGGGTCCTGCATCGCCTGATCGATCATGGCGAGGATGTCCTGCTCCTCCAGCCTCTTGAGCAGATAGACCCGGGCCCGGGAGAGCAGCGCATTGTTGAGCTCGAACGAGGGGTTCTCGGTGGTGGCGCCGATGAAGGTGATGGTGCCGTCTTCGATGTGGGGCAGGAAGACATCCTGCTGGCTCTTGTTGAAGCGGTGGACTTCATCCACGAACAGGATGGTGCGCACCCCGCGCCACCCGTTCTCCTTCGCCTTGTCGAGGGCGGCGCGGATCTCCTTGATGCCGGAGGTGACCGCCGAGAGCCGCTCCACCTCCGCCTGGCAGTAGTGGGCAACCAGTTCTGCCAGCGTGGTCTTGCCGGTGCCGGGGGGGCCCCAGAGGATCATGGAGTGGCAGTGCCCCGCCAGGATCGCTTTTCGCAGGGGCTTGTCCGGCCCCAGGATATGCTGCTGGCCGATGTACTGCTCGAGGGTTTGCGGCCGCATCCGGGCCGCCAGCGGACGAAAGTCCGAGGAGAAATCCAGGGATAAATTGCTCATCTGCATTGACCTTGCATCTGACCGGTCATAAACAACGCCCGGTCAGACGATAACGCCGGTAACGGCTGGCTCATCAGCGCTGGTCGTCCAGCTCGACCCCCTTCGGGATCTTGAAGACAAATTCGTTGCCCTTGAGCACCGGCTTGCGGTTGAAGCTGCTCAGAGTGAACTCGCTCCACTGGCCCTGGGCTTCTTTCACATCGAAGCGACTGATGTTGTTCTGACGGTCGAAGGTGATGCGAAAGGAGGCGATCAACTCGTCCTTGTTGCGGCTGGTGACGGTGTAGACATCCCCTTCCTGGGTCACGTCATAGTTCTTCCAGAGGCTGTTGTCGTTGCCCGCGATGAGCACGAAGGGGGTGTTGAGCACCGCATCCTTCATCTTGAGGGCGGTGACCTGCTCAACGAAGGGATCGTACACCCACACATCCTTGCCATCGGCCACGATCAAACTCTCGTCCGGGGAGGTAGTGTGCCAGTTGAAGCGGTTGGGCCGCTGTACCAGCAGGGAACCGCTCGCCTTTTGCAGCTCCTTGCCCTTGCTGTCATAGACGGTCTGGGCAAACGTCGCGGAGAAGACATTGACGGAGGAGAGCTTCTCCTTGAGATCGCTGGCCGCATCGGCCCACACCTGGCTGCTGGCAACCAGCAGAATGGAACCCATCAACAGTTGTTTTTTCATCAGGCTCTTCATAGGGAGGTTCTCGATAAAAGGCCACGCCCGCAAAGGGCATGGCCAGAATGATACAGGAGTTAGGCTTAGTCACGAACCGGCGGCGGTGCCAGCACGTCGCGCTGGCCGTTGCCACCCGGGGCGCTGACGATGCCCTGGTTTTCCATCTGCTCGATGAGACGGGCCGCCCGGTTGTAACCGATCTTGAACTTGCGCTGGACGCTGGAGGTGGAGCCACGGCGGGATTCCACCACGAAGGCCACCGCCTCGTCGAACAGGGGATCGAGCTCTTCATCGCCGCCCCCGCCGAAGTCGCCACCGCCGCCCTCGCCGTCCGACTCGCCGGAGAGGATCTCGTCGATGTAATCCGGCTCGCCACGCAGTTTCCAGTCCGCCACCACCTTGTGTACCTCGTGGTCATCGACGAAGGCACCGTGGACACGGGTGGGGTTGGAGGTGCCGGCAGGCATGTAGAGCATGTCACCCATGCCGAGCAGGGATTCGGCGCCCCCCTGGTCCAGGATGGTGCGCGAATCGATCTTGCTCGACACCTGGAAGGAGATACGGGTCGGGATGTTGGCCTTGATGAGACCGGTAATGACATCCACCGACGGACGCTGGGTCGCGAGGATAAGGTGAATACCGGCCGCCCGTGCCTTCTGGGCGATACGGGCGATCAGCTCTTCCACCTTCTTGCCGACGATCATCATCATGTCGGCGAACTCGTCCACCACCACCACGATGTGAGGCAGTTTTTCCAGCTCCGGCGGCATCTGATCCATGGAGTCACCCGGACGCCACAGGGGGTCGACCAAGGGATCCCCCGCCTCGATGGCGGCCAACA
>JADHEF010000665.1_pt1 | contig 31225 bp, 22 predicted proteins | sample 8952391 | NCBI WGS metagenome assembly JADHEF01 (sample SAMN16124439, study PRJNA663245) | bioreactor sludge metagenome | isolation source: sludge (nitrite) | place: India:Bengaluru | collected 2019-02-28 | reverse complement strand
GGGACCGCCGGCCCGCCGACTTCCTGGCGGCTCTGGTGCGACACGACTCGGTGATGGTGCCCAACTGCCAGCCAAGCGTCCTGCTGGTGTTCTACCGGCGGAAGCCGGCCGTGCTCCGGATGCTGCGCGCGGAGGGATGCGAGGACCCGGAGGCGGTTTTTCGCGAGGTGGAGGAGATGGTCGGCGGCGGGACCAACGCGCCGCCAAGCGCGGACTGATTTTGGTTCGATGCGAACGGGGGGAGAGGCAGGGTCGCCCCTTGCGGGGCTCGACGGTTTTTGGGGGGCGGAATCCACGGGCTGACGCCCGTGGCTAATCGGTAGGGTCGTCGCTCCGCGACTCGGGTTGATCCGGGTTCATGCTAAACGATGTAGCCAGGCAGACCCCGGCGCAGCCGGAGTCGTCGCTCCGCGACTCGGGTTGATCCGGGTTCACGGGCGGCACACCACGGGTGTCCGGTGGTTTACAGACGGGCCCGAATGGCGGAGCCGCACGGTGTCTATCGTGGCCGAACCGGGCCCAGATTGGGTCGCGCGGGGGGGCAAACCACCGGACGACCGTGGCGGGACGCCCATGCCACGTTCGGCAGTTCCGCCGATACCTTCACCGGCCCGGTCGGGGCGAGTCCGAGTGCGGAGGGGGCGAAACCACTGGGCAACCGTGGCGGGACCCCGCGTCATAAAAACGGGTCGTGACAACCACGTCCGGCCGGCCCCGGTGCTTTCCCGTTGAAAGCGGCCCTTTCGTCCCGACAGTGCAGTTTCGGAATCCAAACATCCTCGCGGGAGTGCCGGAAATGAGCAGTGAACTTCAGAACGTCCAGAACCGCATCTACGCCATCGCGTCCGAGAAGAAGCGGCGCATCTACCTGCCGGAGGCGGGCGAAGACGGACGCACCCTGCACGCCGCCGTTGCCGTGAAGGCGAAGGGTTTTGCCGAGCCGGTGCTGGTGGGCCCGAAGGACAAGATCGCCGCCCTTGCCGCCTCCGAGAAGGTGGACATCGCCGGCATCGCCCTGGTGGACCCCGCCGGGGATGACGCCCTGCTGGCCGCCATGGCCGAGGAATACCGCGTGAAGCGCGCCAAGGAGAACCTTTCGCCCGAGGACGCGAAGAAGGTGATGCTCGAGCCCCTCTACTTCTCGGCCCAAGCCGTGGCCCGCGGCGACGGCGACGGCATGACCGCCGGCGCCATCACCACCACCGGCGACGTGCTGCGCGCCTCGATCAAGTGCATCGGCCTGCAGAAGGGCATCAAGACCGTCTCAAGCCACTTCATCATGGTCGTGCCCGACTGCCCGCTGGGCGAGAAGGGCGTGATGATGTTCGCCGACAGCGCGGTCGTGATCGACCCGACCAAGGAGCAGGTGGCCGACATCGCCATCGCCACGGCCGAGATGATGCAGAAACTGCTCGGCTGCGAGCCCAAGATCGCCATGCTGAGTTTCTCGACCAAGGGCAGCGCGGCCCACGCCAGCGTGACCAAGATGCGCGAGGCGGCGGAACTGGTGAACCAGCTGCGCCCCGACCTCAAGTGCGACGGCGAACTGCAGGCCGACGCGGCGCTGATCGAGAGCATCGGCAAGCGCAAGGCCCCCCAGTCCACGATGGCCGGACAGGCCAACGTGCTCATCTTCCCCGACCTCAACGCCGGCAACATCTGCTACAAACTGGTTCAACGCCTGGCGGGCGCCGAGGCCATCGGCCCGGTCCTGCAGGGGCTGGCCAAGAGCGTGAACGACCTGTCGCGCGGCTGCTCGGCGGCCGACATCGAGAACGTGGTGGCGATCACGGCGGCGAAGGCCAACTTCCTGTAAATGGTGGCGCGGGCGTCCCGCCCGCACCACGGCAACAGGTTCCCGATTCCGGTTGCTTTCGCGGCGGTTATTCGCACGATGGGGGCAGGCACTTGATTGCAATCCAGCAAGGAAGGTTGCCAGCAAACCGGCGGGGAGGCGTCTGCCCGTCGCCGGGAGGTGGCCCATGAACGAATTCACTCCAGAGCAGCTCGGGATGCCGAGTTCCACCACCGCCGCCGCCGGCAGGCGCATCGGCCATTACAGCGTGTCGAGCGTGCTGGGGCGCGGCGGCATGGGCGAGGTGCTGCAGGCCCTCGACGTGCGCAGCGGCCGCACGGTGGCCATCAAGGTGATCGACGCCGACAGCGCGCGCGATCCGGAGACGCTGAAACGGTTCGAGCGCGAGGCGCGGGAGGCCAGCAAGCTGAGCCACCCGAACATCGCGCGCATGTTCGGCATCGAAAAGGATGACGGCGGCCTGCCCTTCATCGTGATGGAGTACATCGAGGGGCACAACCTGGACGAGATCGCGCACGACCCGCGCGAGACGCCCTTCAGCGAGCTTTGCGACTTCGTGATCCAGGCGGCCCGCGGGCTCGAGTCGGCCCACCGGCTCGGCATCATCCACCGCGACATCAAGCCCAGCAACCTGCTGGTGACCCGCGACGGGCAGGTGAAGATCATCGATTTCGGCCTGGCCAAGAGCATGTTCGACCGCTCGATGGTCACGGCGACCGGCATGGTGGTGGGAACGCCCCGCTACATCTCGCCCGAGCAGGGCCTGGGCCGCAGCGTGGACCACCGCAGCGACATCTACTCGCTGGGCGCCACCTTTTACGAGCTGGTGACGCGCCAGGCACCCTTCGACGGCGACACGGCGATGTCCATCATGCTCAAGCACATCAACACGCCCCTCGTCCCGCCCTACATGCTGAACCCCAAGGTGCCCGGCGACATCAGCGAGATCATCTGCCGCATGATGTCCAAGGACCCCAAGGACCGCTACCAGGACTACGAGTCGCTGATCCGCGACCTGGAGGCGGCCAAGATCCACCGCCTCGCCAAGGAGCGCCACCGGCAGATCCACCAGGGAACGCTGTCACCGGACGACGCGACGGTGCTGATGGACGAGGGCGAAATGCGCGCGGCGGCGCCGGGACGCTCCTCGTACCTCACCGAGGGTTTCGTGGACATCAAGGTCGCCGAGATGCCCGACGCCACGCCGCCTTCCCCGCGCGCCAAGGTTTTCCTGTTCATGATCGTCGGGGTGGTGGTGCTCATCGTGGCCGGCATCAGCCTGATCCAGGCGCGCAAGGCCAGGCAGGAGGGCGAACCCTCATGGCTGGCCGTCGCCGTGGTGAAGCTCGTGGGGGGAAACAAGCCCGCGCCCGAGCCCACCAAGCCCGAGGACGTGGTCAAGCTGGACAACGAGCGCATCCAGCAGACGCAGCAGCGCATGGAGGCGGCCCTTTCGCGCATCATGGAGTACCGCCGGCAGGAGGGGGCGTCGCGATATCCCACCATCCGCGACCTGCGCGCCAAGGGCCTGGTCACCGCGGAGGAGACCCGCGACGCGTGGGGCAACGACTTCATCGTGACCAGCTCCAACGGCGGCATGCTGATCGCCGCGGGACGCGACCGCGAAGAGGGAACCGGCGACGACTTCCAGATGAGCCTGTCCGGCGCGCGCCTGCAGATGCCCAAGCCCCTGTCCGTCGAGGAACTGGCAACGCGGCCAAACTAGGAGCCGTCGCGGAGAAACCCTTCCGGTCAGGCCACGCTGACGATCCTTGCCACGAGCCGCGGGCGCCACGCCGTCACCGGGGCGACGGTCCGCAGTTCCAGGTGGTACTGGTCGCGGTAGTCGGCGGCGTCGGCGAGCACGCGGCTCACGAGGCCCGGCGCCACGGGAAAGGTCGAGGTGACCAGGGCCTCCACGGGAACCGCGGACTCGAAGTGCATCCGCAGCCCGAAGCGCTCGCCGCGGATGCGGATCGCGCGGGCGCCGGGATCGTACACGATGGGGAAGACGCTGTGCAGCAGGAAGGAGAGGCGCGCCGCGCCGCAGACCTCCAGGTCATCCTCCACGACGAGTTCCTCGAACCCGCGCAGTTCCGCCCGGCGCACGAACTTCGCGAGGCGGCCGCGATAAAGGAGCTGGTTGGAGCAGTCGCCCTCCACGGAGAGGAACCCCTCGTTTTCCGCAAACCGGGTGATGGTTCCGTCCAGCCCCGGCAAGTTCACGAGCTGTCCCTCGCCGTCCACGAGGACGGTGTTGTGGGCGGCGCTGTGGCGGGAGTAGTCGCGGTGGTGGGGGCTGAAGTAGGAGTCGTAATACCCGGCGTCCCAGAGCAGGCGGTCGCCCCCCGCGCACAGGACGAAACTGTTCTGGTCCGCGTGGCCATGGGGCCGCGCCGGGCCGCAGCGGAACGCGAAAAGGCGCTGGTTCCCGGCGTCCATCAGGTCGCGGGCCGCCACGACCCACCCGATGTCGTGGTAATGGCGCACGGCCGGAGTTTCGGGGACGGCTTTCCCGTCCCCGCCGGCGCGCCCGCCCCACAGGACGGCGTGAAACAGCATGCGCGCGGTGTTGACCGGGGCCGCGACGCGATCCGCGTACTCCCAGCCGAGCGGATCGCCGTGCGCCGACGCGAGGCGCATCACCGTGACCTTGTCGATCATGCCGGGCGGCTGGTGCTTGCAGTCGCCAAAGGGAACCCATGCCCCTGCGGGCGGGTGACAGTGAACCTTGAACGGCAGCGTCCGCGTCAGCCACGGCCTGCGGTACAGGTCCACCCCGGTCGCGTTGCGCAGCGCGTCCGCGAACTGGAAGACGAAGAACAGGGTGTAGGCCCAGTAGTCCACGCCCTCGTGCCAGGCGCCCGTGACGCCGCCGCGGGGCAGGAAGAAGCCCGCGAAGATCTGGGCGGCGAAGGCGGCCCAGTCGTCGGCGCGGGGATCCTCGCCGGAAAGCGCCAGCGCGCCGATTCCCATGGCCGAGGCGACGAACCACGGGTGGTTGTTGTCGGGATTGTTCATCGGGCCGCAGCTGAGGTCCTTGGGGCAGAACGGATTCAGGAGGCCGTGGATGTCCTCGCAGCGGGCGGCGATGCAGGCCGCGATGGCGGTCCGGTCGCCGGCGGACATGGCGGCGCGCAGCGTGTCGTAGCCGAGGGCCAGCGCGTGAAGGAGCGCCTGGGCGCTGTGGTCGTTTTCCCACACGCCCGTGGCCCCCACCGGATCCCACGCGGCCACCTCGCGCATGAGGCGGACGGCCTCGTCCGCGAACGCACCCTCTTCCGTGAGGCGCCACGCGAGCGTCGCCGCGAGGATTGCGTCCTCGACCGTGAAGCAGTAGTGGTTGTTCTCGTGCCATGTGTCGAAGTCCCAGTAACCGGGATACCGCTCCGGTTCGCTGAGGGTGCCGGTGAGGATGGGCGCGCCGTCGGTTCCCGTTTCATGCACCGGCGTGATCAGGCTGCTGTCTCCCCGGCGCACGATTTCGAGCAGCAGGTCGCGGTGCCCGGCGCGCGCCCCGCCGGCCTTCCATATGGCTTCGACCTCGGAGTCGCCGGCCAGCAGGGGCGCCCCGGGAACCCGGACGACCGCGTTGAGATCGCCCGGGGGTTCCCCATCCGGCGCGGGCACCCGCACGTCGGCGACCGCGGGGGGCGCGAGCGGATTCCCCCCCGGATCGAGGGGCGTGACCTCCAGGCGGTGGTAACCGTCGGGCAGCGGGCGCGCCGGGGTGAGAAAGTTGCGGTGGGTTTCGACGGCCAGTTCGCTGCCGCGGCCCGACAGCGTCACGCGGTAGCGGGCGGCCCCGGGCATCGCCACCCAGTGCAGGAACGGCGGGTTGGCCAGCGCCGCGCCGTCCGGCGAGAGAACGGTGAGGGGCGGCGGCGAAAAATCACTCCACGGGCGGGCCTGAAACTGGGACATGGGGGCGGAACTCCGGCGGTCGTAATTGCTGATGTCGCGATTGGCGCGCGAATCCCGCCGGCACAAGGTTTTTGTGTCCCCGGACCGCCGGACGCCTCCAAACACGACCCCGGCGGGCGTCGTGACGCGGAGGTCAGGCCCGGTGCTTGAGCGCCTCGCGGACCAGGTCGGAGGTGGGGGTGTCGGGACCGAGGATTTCCCATGCCCGCTGGGCGGCCCGCTCGGCCACGGCCGGACGGCAGCCGAGCTGCTCGAGGGCGGCGATGGCCTCGGCCAGGGTGCCCGGGAGGAGACGGGCGGCGTCGGCGCCGACGGCGGACGCGCCGGCCGAGGCGGGCGAGGAACCCACGAAGGTCTTCAGCTTGTCGCGCAGTTCCACGACCAGCCGCTCGGCGGTTTTTTTTCCGACCCCCGGCAGCTTGGTGAGCGTGGCGTGGTCCTCGCGCAGGATCGCCCGGGCGAAGGCGCCCGCCTCGATGCTGGACAGGATGCCGAGCGCCGTTTTGGGGCCGATGCCCGACACGCCGATGAAAACCTCGAAAATCTCGCGCTCCTGGGGCGTGAAGAAACCGAAGAGCCGGATTCCCGTTTCGGCGGTGAAATGGAAATGGATGTGGAGCGCGGCGGTTTCGCCGGCCGCGGGCAGCAGGGTGCTGGTGCTGCGGGGCACATCGACCGCGTAACCGACGCCACCGGCGCCGATCACCACGCGATCGGGTTGTTTCTCGATGAGTTCACCGCGCAGGTAGGAAATCATGGCGTGGGGCGGGTCGCTTTCTGGATCACGGAATGGCGGAACGGGGCGGGGGCGACGGGCGCGGTCACTGGCCCATCCTCAGGGTCACCGCGGCCTCGCCGTCGCGCTGCACCACGACCGAGGCCTGGCGGATCTGGAGCACGACGAAATCATCGTACCGCTCGCCCTCGCGCAGAGTGATGCCGTTCACGGTGGCGATGCGCGTTGTGTCATCGTAGAGGATGCTGCCGAGCCGGAAGGGACGCGGCGTCGCGGCGGCCGCCGGCGCAACGGCGGCGGGCGCGGAAACCGGCATGGGCGCGGAAACGGCCGGCGCGGGCGCCACGGCATTCAGCGGGCCGACGACGGGAAGGTCGTGGATGGGAACGGGCGTGGCCGCGGGGAACTCGACCGGCGCGGGCGGGGACGGGGACGGCGCCGCGGTGGCAACCGGCAGGGCCACCTGCGCCGGCGACGGTGTCGCCGCGGCGGGAGCCGGGGCGACCGTGGCAACGGCGGTTGGCCGGGCGACGGGGGGCGCCACGGCAACCGTGGCGACAGGGCGCGGCGCTTCCGCCTGCGGTGGCGGCACGGCGGGAAAGAGGGAGCGGAGGCGGTCGTTCAGCGCGACGAAGGCCAGCCCGGTCAGCGCCAGCACCCCGACGGTGACCAGGGCCGTGAGCAACACCACGACGACCACCGGCGCGCGGCGGCGCGAATGCCGGTGAAGGGGCGGAACCGGTGTTTCCAGCCGGTCCGGTCCCGCCTCGCGGGCCTCGCGGGCCTCGCGGCGCGCCTTCTGCAGTGCGTCGAGAATCGTGCTCATCGCCGGGTCAACCCATGTCGTCCGCCGCGTTCAGGCGCGGCCCACCCTGCATCATGCGGCTGTTTAGCACCATTGCCGTCAGTTCGTCAAGTTGCCCGGTCTCGCGAAGTTTGTAGTAGGCCTGGAACTTGCGGATTCCCTCGGTGGTTTTCACATCGAAAGTCCCCGAGACCTCGTCGAGATACCCCTTGTCCCTGAGGAACTGCTGCAGCTCGCGCACGCGGTCGTCCTTGTCGCCGCGCTTGATGTCGCAGAGGCTCTTCACATCGATGAAAACCGCCGTGGCCCCGGCCCACCGCTTGACGAATTCCCTGGTCTTGTAGGTCTTGACGCCCCAGACCGGGTCGCCCACGTCGACGGCCTCCCCCGCGGAACGGAGTAGCACGACATGCTCGGATTCGTTGGGGGCGGGATCCTTGACCTTCACCATGAGGGGCACGTTCAGCCGCACGGCCTCGTAGTAGGTGCCGGGCACGGGGCACTGGTGGATTCGCAGCTTGTCGCTCTTGAGTTCGCCGTGAAGGATGTAATCCTCCCCGAGGCGGGCCATGTCGCGCAGGTCGACGGCGACGCCCCACATCTTGAGCATGCTCAGCTGGGCCGCGCGATAGACGGCCTTGGGGTTGTTGACGCGCACGAGGGGGGCGGTCTTCTCCCACATCCAGTTGGGCTTGCTGCGGCGCAGTTCGGCATAGTTGGGGGTGGGAGTCGGCGCGGCGGGCTGGGCGGGTTTGGACTCGGGCAGGGTGGTGGCCGCATCGTCGGGGCGGGGCGTCGGCTTGCCGGCGGCGGTCTTGTCCGGCCCGCCCGGAACCGGCTTCGCGATCCCCTCGCCCGAGCCGTCGGTGCCGAACGCCTTGAGGTTGGCAAGGCGCACGCCGAGGGCCACGCCGCCCAGCACCAGCAGCAGGATGACGAGCACGGCGGCGGCCAGCATGGCGGTGGTGCTGGTGAAAAGCCCGCGGAACAGGTCGCCCAGGGGCGGGCGTTTCCCCCCGCGCCGGCGGGCGGCGTGGGCGGGGCCGGCGATTTCCTGCACGGCCTTCTGCATGATCTTGTCGTCCACCGTATAGCTGCCCGCCACGTAGCAGGCCAGCAGGGCGCGGTCGCACACGACGTTGATGCGCCGCGGCACGCCGCCGGTCTGCTCGAAGGCCAGCTTCAGCGCGGCCTCGGTGAACTCGATGTCGATCTTGGCCCGGGCGATGAAGAGGCGGTGGCGGATGTACGCCTCCATCTCCTCGAGGCTGAGCGGCGTGATGTGGTAGCGCACGGCCACGCGCTGGTTGAGCTGCTCGAGTTCGGGAAGCGCCATCGTGCCGTTCAGCTCGGGCTGGCCGATGAGCACGATCTGCACCAGCTTGTCGCTCTCGGTTTCCAGGTTGGAGAGCATGCGCACCTGCTCGAGCAGTTCGGGCGTCAGCGTCTGCGCCTCGTCGATGATCATCGCCACGTTTCCGCCGCGCTGGTGCTCGGCGATGAGGAAACGGTTCAGCTCGTCGATCAGGCCCTTCTTCGTGTTATAGTAGGAGGGGATCTGGAACTCGTCGTTGATGGACTTGAGCAGCTCCATTTCCGACAGGCCCGGGTTGAGGATGAGCGCGATGCGCAGGTTCTCGGTGTGGAGCTCGTTGACCAGGGCGCGGCAGAGCGTGGTCTTGCCGGAACCGATGTCGCCCGTGAGCAGGATGAAGCCCTTCCGTTCCTTGATTCCGTAGAGCAGCGCGCTGAGCGCCTCGCGGTGGCGCCCGCTCAGGAACAGGAACTTCGAGTCCGGCGTGATGTTGAATGGCGCTTCGGCCAGGCCGAAGAAAGCGTTGTACATCAGGCTCCTGCCAGGCCGCGGGACGACAGGCTCCCGCAGCCGCGCCCGGCGGGCAGGCCCGTTTCCGCCGCCCCCCGTGCGCTGGGGTCATTCGATTGTGATCGGATCATGCAACGTCCAGATACGCCGGGTCTGTCAAGAACATGCGCCAAGTTCGCAAGGACGCCGCCCCCCCGGGGCGGCGTCAGGAAGCCGCGGCGGCACGGGTCAGGAGAACTCCAGGGCCGCCCCGGCCTCGGCGCGGCCGGCGTTCGTCAGGGTCAGCATGCCGCCGCGCTCGGTGATCAGGCCCCGGCGACAGGCCCGGTCCACGACGCGGCCGGCAAAGTCCGGCTTCCAGCGCAGGTGCTCACCGAGGTGCTCCGCCCGGTTTTCCCGCGCGGCCTCCTCCCCGCCCTCGTGCTGCATGAGGTGGATGGCCAGCATCCGCACGGCGAAATCCTCGCGCTGGCGGGACCGGCGGCGCGCCGCGGCCACCAGGCCGCGGCCCGGGGCGAACAGGTGGGCGGCGCCGAACTGCACCCCGAGCACGGTGGCGATGGCACCGGCAATGCTCGCGTCGAGCGCGTGGGCGACCCAGTAGCCTCCCACCGCCGCCGTCACCCCCAGCACGGCCGACAGCGCGAGCAGCCGCGAGAGGCGGTCGGTAAGCAGGAACGCGGTTGCGGGGGGGGCGACCATCAACCCCACCACCAACACGGAGCCGACAGCGTCAAAAGCGCCCACCGCGGTCACCGACACCGTCGCCATCAGGCCGTAGTGGATGGCGGCGGACGGGAATCCGAGGCTGGCCGCCAACAGGGGGTCGAATGTCGTGAGTTTCAACTCCTTGTAAAAGAGCGCCAACAGCAATCCGTTTGCGGCGAGAATCACGAGCATCTTGGCCAGGCCCCGGGGAATGTCCAGGCCGGCGGCTTTGAAGCGGTCAAACGGGGCGAAGGCCAGTTCGCCAAGAAGCACCGAGTCGGTGTCCAGGTGCAGGTTGTCCGCAAAGCGCGACACCAGGATGACGGCGATGCTGAAAAGCGCCGGAAAAACAAGGCCGATGGCGGCGTCCTCGCGCACAAGGCGCGTGCGTTCCAGCGCCTCGACGAGGATGACGGCCAGAAGCCCGGTCGAGGCGGCCCCAAAGAAAAGCCAGGGCGAGGCGAGATCGCCCGTTGCGAAAAACGCCACGACGATCCCGAGCAGCACGACGTGGCTGATGGCATCGCTCAGCAGGGACATGCGACGGAGCATGAGAAACGCGCCCGGCAGGGCGCACGCCACGGCGGTCACGGCGGCAATGGCCTGGATCTCAACCTGGCCCGGTGTCATGGGTGTTCCTCCGCGCCGCGCCCCTGTGCCCCGGCGCGCAAACGGCCCCGGTCCGTCAGATGCCAGCGCCCCGCGGCATCCCGACGCGCCATGCCGCGCTGCTCCAGCTGCTCGAGGCTCGCGGCGATGTCGCCCCCGGCGGGGCGCATGGCCCGCAAAGCCTCCTCGCCGTGCCCGTGGCCCGACGGGCCGTGAATCTCTTCCAGGGCCGCCAGGTCGCCCAGCACGACATCGGTTGCGAGCGCGCGGCGGTTGCGGCGGTTGCGCGCCCACCGCCACGCCACCCCGCGGCGCGGCGCGAGGAACAGCGAGACGATCACGGCGGCACTGGCGCAAAGCACGATTGCCGGGCCGGTCGGCAGGTTGTCGGCAAGACTGCTGGCCACCGCACCCGCCACGCCCGATCCGGCGCCCACCGCGGCCGCGATGAGGACCATCGAGCCGAGGCGGTCGGTCCACTGGCGCGCCGCGGCGGCCGGCGCCACGATCATGGCGCTCATCAGCACCACGCCGACCGTCTGCAAACCCAGGACGATGGCCGCCACCAGCAGCGCCGAAAGCAGCAGCTCGAGCCTCCGCATGGGGAAGCCGAGGCTGGCCCCGTAGGCCGCGTCGAAGGCGAGCAGCTTGAGCTCCTTCCAGAAGAGCCCGAGCAGGCCGGCGATAACGGCTCCCGAGCACACCATCAGGGTCACATCGCGACGCAGCAGGGTGGCGGCCTGACCGAACAGAAAACGGTCCAGGCCCGCCTGACCGGCCTCGGGAAGTTTCTGGATCGCCGTCAGCAGCATCAGTCCAAAGCCGAAGAACACGGAGAGCACAAGACCCAGCGCGGCGTCGTCCTTCACGCGCGTCGTTCGGACCACCGCCATCACCAGCATCGCCCCTGCACACCCGGCGACCAGCGCGCCCGCGAAGAGGACGGCCGGCTCCTTGCTGCGCGCGAGCAGAAAGGCCAGCGCGATGCCGGGAAGGGCCGCGTGCGACACGGCGTCGCCCAGCAGGCTCTGGCGCCGCAGCAACGCGAAACAGCCGAGGGCGCCGGACACGATGCCCAGGGCGGCCGAGCCCGAAGCCACCGTCCACAGCGTGTGGCCCTGGAGGGATTGAAGGATGCCCGCGAGCCCTTCCACCGAGCGTCCCCTATTCCTCGAACCGGAGCGCGGAACGGCCGCCATATGCCGTGCGGATGTTCTGCCGGGTGAAGACCTCGGCGACGGGTCCCGAGGCGATCCGCCGCACATTCAGCAGCGTCACCCAGTCGAAATACTCCGGCACGGTTTCCAGGTCGTGGTGAACGACGACCACCGTCTTGCCGAGCTGGCGCAGTTCGCGAAGCAGGGCGACGATGGCCTGTTCGGTTGTCGCGTCCACCCCCTGGAAGGGTTCGTCCATGAACACAACGTCCGCCTGCTGGGCCAGCGCCCGCGCCAGGAAGACCCGCTGCTGCTGGCCGCCGGAGAGCTGGCTGATCTGGCGGCGGGCGAATTCCTGCATGCCGACCTGCTCCAAAGCAACCATGGCTTCCCCGCGCTCGCGGCGGCCGGGACGCCGGAACCAGCCGAGCGCGCCGTATCGCCCCATCAGGACGACATCCAGGACGCTCGTGGGAAAATCCCAGTCCACACTGCTGCGCTGGGGCACATAGGCCACCCGCGCGCGCACCTCGGAATACGGGCGTCCGAAAATCAGCACCTGGCCGGCGGCAGGGCGCACCAGCCCGAGGGCCGCCTTGATCAGCGTGCTCTTGCCCGCGCCGTTCGGACCCACGATCGCCATCAGCACCCCCTGCGGAACGGACAAATCCACATCCCACAACACGGGTTTCTCCTGGTAGGCCACCGTCAGGTCGCTGATCTCGATTGCCAGCGGGTCCGGCCCGGGCGCGCTCACTTCGCCCCCCCGCCCAGCGCGCCGGCGATGGCATCCACGTTGTGGCGCACCATGCCTGTGTAAGTGCCCTCGGGCGTGCCGGGCGAACCCATGGCGTCGCTGAACAGTTCGGCGCCGATCCGGACCCGGTGTCCGCGCGCGCCGGCCGCCTCGATCACGGCCTCGATGTTGCGCCGCGGGACGCTCGACTCCACGAATATCGCCGGGATCCGCCGTTCGGCCAGATAGGCGGCCAGTTCGGACACGTCGCGGGCGCCGGCCTCGGACGCGGTGGACACGCCCTGCAACCCGCGCACCTCGAGCCCGTAAGCGCGTCCGAAGTAATGGAACGCATCGTGCGCCGTCACCAGCACCCGCTGCCCGGCGGGGATCGCCGTGATCCGGCGCCTGGCGTAATCGTGCAGCTCGGCAAGATCCCGCAGATAGGCCTGCGCCGCGTCGCGGTAGGCAGCCGCCCGGGCGGGATCCGCGTCCGCGAACGCATCGCGAATGCGCTCCACGGCAAGCATCCAGATGGACACATCAAACCAGATATGCGGGTCGTGCTGACCCCGGCCGCCGGGCAGGGCGATCAGGCGGTCGCCGGGCACGGCCTCTCCCACGGCCACCGTGCGCACGCGGCCCCTCATCCGGCCCAACACCTCGCCAAGCTTGGCCTCGAGGTGAAGGCCGTTGTGGAACACGATGTCGGCGTCGCCCAACCGGCGAACGTCGCCCTCGCTGGCCCTGAAAAGATGGGGATCCACGCCCGCACCCATCAGGGCAGTCACTTCGGCCCTGTCCCCCGCCACGGCGCGGACCGCGTCGGCGATCATCCCCGTGGTTGTGACCACGCGAAGCCGCCGGTTTGCCGGATCCGCCTTGTCCGGACCCGCCGACCGCGCGCAGCCGGACAAAATCACCCCGACCGCCAGCACGATGGCCGGAAAGGGGAATGGGAAACCGTCACGCGGGAAGCATCGCATGGTGTTTACTGGTTGGGCGGCGGGGCGATTATTCGTGATGCCGGTCACCGGCTCCAGTCGAAGACAATCCCGATGTGGTCGGCCGGGTCTTCGCGCAGCATGTCGTAGGCTTTTGCGGCTTCGGCCGGTGCCAGCACATCCGACACGAGGGGCGCGGCGTTCACGGCGCCGGTCGCCATCAGGCGCAGCACCTCGCCGATGCTGCGCTGCTCGGTCCAGCGCACCAGGCCGTAGGGGTAATCGTGGCCTTCCGCCTCGTAAGCCGGGTCGTAGCGGCCCGGGCCGCCGGCCCGGCTGACCACGATCTGCGCCTCCTTGAGGAACATCGCCTCGCGCGGCAGCTGGGGGGTACCCGTGCCCACGAGCACCACGCGCCCGCCAAAACACACCATGTCCACCGCCGCCGCCAGCAATTCGTCGCTGCATCCGCCCACCACCAGGAACACGGCGTCCGCGCCGTTGCCCCCGGTCAGTTCGGCCACCTGCTCCTTCAGCACGCCGGGATCGGCGGCCACCGTCAGGCCGCACTCGCGGGCCGCCGCGCGCCGCGTTTCAATCAGGTCCAGGGCCGCAACGCGGCATCCCGCGGCCCGGGCCAGCTGGGCGGTCAGGTTGCCCAGCGAGCCGAGGCCGACGACGGCGCATGTTTCACCGAGCGCGAGGCGGCCGGTCCGGAAGGCATGAAGTCCGATCACCCCGAGTCCCACGAGGGATGCGTGCAGCGGTTCCACGCCGGCGGGCAGGCGCCCGGCGAGGCGGCGCGGCACGTCGAGCACCGACGCATGGTGCACGTAAGGGCCGCCGTAGCACGCGACGGTGTCGCCCTCCGTGAACTCCGCGGCCAGTTCCGGCGCCACGGCCTCCACGCGCCCGGCCACCTGGTATCCCAGGCCGCGCGGCCCCGGACTGCCCGCGCTGGCCTTCAGGATGCCGAGTTCCGTGCCCGCGCTGATGCCCGAATACAGGGTGCGCACCCGCACCCGCCCGGGACCGAGTTCCCCGATGGCCGAATCCACCAGCCGCGCCCCGCCATTTTCCGCAACGAGTTCCGCCGTCCGCATGGTGCCGCTCCTCCCGAAAGGAATATCAGGACTGGGTTCTGATGCCAAAACGGGCGGGGCAATGCAAAACGAACCTGTCCGGCCCCGCCGCGGCGGGGCCGGCTGCGACCACGACGGGCAAACCGCCGGCCATCGCTGAGATCGGCAAGCCTGGCGTGCGCCAGAATATGACGCTGCAGGGACGGGTGACCGTGTGCACCCCGCCGACCGCGGACAACGTCCGCAGCGTGGACGGCTTCCTGCGGGACATCCGTTCGGCGGGCGGCGCGGGCGACGGGTCAGCGGCCGACGCGCTCGACCCCCGCGATTTCCCCGTGGCGCACGAGTTCCGCGCCCTCGCCGCGATACCACGCCACGTTGTTGTCGCTTTCCCACACGCGCACCTCGTAGAGTTCCGCGCTTTCGCCAAGGTGTTTCTCCAGCTGCTGCCAGAACGCCACGGCGATGTTCTCGGCCGTCGGGATGATGCCCGCGAGAAAATCCACATCGTAGTTGAGGTGGCGATGGTCCACCTTGTCGATGATGACATCGTCGATGACCTGCTTCAGATGCTTGAGGTCCATCACCATGCCCGTGTCCGGCGCCACCCTGCCCCGCAGCGTGACCTCCATCACGTAGTTGTGGCCGTGGCCGTTGGGGTTGTTGCACCGGCCGTAGATGGCATCGTTTTCCGCATCGGAGAATTCGGGGTTGAAGAGGCGGTGGCTGGCGCTGAACTCCGCCCGACGGGAGATGTAAACCATGGTGCTTCGTGCCTCCGGATGGAATGGCGGCGCGGGGCCGGTGGACTAAATAGGACCGGAATTGGTTTATTAATCAGGACAAAGGGTGTTGGGGACGCTTGAAATCCTCCCGCGCGATGCGTTGTCCTATGCTTGAAGTCAGACCGAACCCGAGGAGATGGACCATGAGGCGCAGCAACCGGTTGTTGTGGGCAGCGGCGGCGGCCTGGATCGCGATGGCCGGGACGGGCGAGGCCCAAAAAGCGTCGCGCAGCGATTACTCCGTGGCCCCGGGGGGGACGACCCGCATGCCCCGCAACTACGACAAGTATTACTATTCCCACACGAACGGCTACTCGCTTTCCCCCTTCATCGTGGCCCCGCTCCCCAACCGCGCCCCCCTGATCCTGGGTCCCGTGCGCCCCTTCACCGATTTCGAGTATAGCGAACTGGTGCTTAACATGCTGGAGTCCGGGCGCACGGAGCCGGTGACCGCGAAAACCACGAAGGGCAGCGTGGTGGAACCGGCCGGGACCAAGGCCGGAATCCCCCAGTACAAGCGGGCCGAGGTTCGCGTGGTGGACGTGTTCGACCGCGGGCGCCTGCTGGCCGAAACCGGCGAGGAGATCAAGCTGCGCGGAGTCCGCGTGCCGAGCGAGCGCGATCCGTCCGACTTCACCCGCTTTTACGCCCGGGAGGCCACCCGCCTCCTGCGTTCGTTCGCGCTTTCCGACACGATTTTCGTCACCTTCGAGGAGCCTCTTCGCAACTCCGACGGGACCCTGATGGGGATCGTGACGCTTCGTGACGGGACGGAACTGAACCGGCTGCTGGTGGAGCGGGGATACGCGCGCACGGAACCGGGCGAATTCGTGGAAGACAAGCGACTGGACGCCCTGACCGCCGCCGAACACGAAGCCCGCGGCGCGAAAGCCGGTATCTGGTCGGTCCGTTGAGCGGTGAGAATCCCGCCCTGGCCTTCGTCCCGCCCCACCCCAACCGCAATATCACGGTTTTGCGACACCCAACTCCCCGTTTGTGGCGGTGCTGTTGCGGTACGGCGCTTGCTTAAATTCAGTCTGGTGAAATCATGAAAACACATCCTCATGTTGCCCTGGCTGGTTCGTTTTTCCTCCTCCTGGTGTTGTCCGGCTGCAAACAGGAGATCGTTCAGCCCCTGACCACGCCCGAGAAGGTGAGGAAGGAATCGAAGAAGGGCAAGCCGGCCGAGACGGCGACGCCCGTTCCCCGCAAGACCCCGCCCCCCCGCCGGGCGGCCCGCACCCCGCTGCCCGGCAGCGTGAGGCCGGCGGAAGTTTCCCCCGGCGCATCCGCCGCCCCGGAGCCGGGCGTGGACCAGGTGATCCTCGCCGGGCAGATGACGGCGGATTGCGGGACGAGCGACACGGAGGGGGGCTGGACGCTGGACCGCAACGGCATGATCCACATCATGCATTACCCGGTGCCCGTGCCCCTGCGCGAGGTGCGCATCGAGATGAAGGGCACCAAGGCCGACGGCATCTGGCCCGAGGTGGACCTGACCTTCTACAACCGCACGCGCCAGGAGTACTACTACCCCCTGCCCAAGTCCTACGTGACCTGGGCCGACTACGCCGAGAAGATCATCCCGGTCAGCCGCCTGCCCGAGGGCGAGTACCAGATCGCCCTGCGCTTCTACAACAACGAGGGGCCGGAGACGAAGGAGGACCGCAAGGTCTCCCTGCGCAAGATCACGCTGGTCCACGTGGACCTGTCCACGCTGCACTGACGGACCGCGGGTTCCGCATTTCAGGGACACCTTTTTTCGGCGGATCGCGGGCCAATTCGCGCGGCCGTCCCTACTAGGTCTTGACAGTCCGGCCGCATTGGCCGACCTGTGGCAACGCGAAGAACCCAGGAGGAAGCCAACCGCCGTGGCCACGAAGAAATCCCCGACCCCGCAGACCAAGTCCAAGGCCGCCGCCACCAAGGATATCCCGCCGCTGAGGCCGCAGGTGGCCGTGACGGCCGACGTGGTCCTTTTCACTTTCGAGGACCAGCAGCTGAAGATTCTCCTGGTGCGCCGCGCGACCCCGCCCTTCGAGGGGCTGTGGGCCTTCCCCGGCGGTTTCCTCGAGGAGAACGAGGAGCTGGACGACTGCGCCGCGCGGGAACTGAAGGAGGAAACGGGGCTCTCCGGCGCCCGCCTCAAGCAGTTCGGCGCCGTGGGCACGGTGGGCCGCGATCCGCGCGGACGCGCCGTCACCGTGGTCTATTTCGGGGCCGTCTCGAGCGAGATTTCCAAACCCCAGCCGAGCGACGAGGTGGACGAGGCCGTCTTCCACGCCGTCAAGCGCCGGCCGCGCCTTGCCTTCGACCATGAGCAGATCGTCAAGCAGCTGCTCAACACGCTGAAGGACGAGATCACCCAGAGCGAGATCCTCTTCGACTTCTTCCGGTCGGTCATCCCGTCGGCGGACATGCTGGCCCTCATCGAGCAGGTGTGGGGCACGACCGCCGACCGCCGCAAGTGGGACGGCTTCATGCACTCGCTGCCCTTCCTGCAGGAGATGAGCGGCGGCCAGCGCTTCCGACTCGACCGCACGGAGATGCGCCGCTGGCTGCGCACGCACAACCTGAAAATCGCCGACCTGTTCACCGTCGGGTAAGCCGGGATCCGGCGAACCGTCACCCGGCCGGGGTGACGGCGGGAACAGGCCCGCGTCCGCTTTCCGTTGCCCTGCCCCATCGCGGCACCCCATGCTTTCGCGCGTGACCCGGTTTTCCAGCACCGCCGACGCCGAGGCGTTCCTGAACGGATTCCTGAACTACGAACGCGTCCTGGGAACGCGCCCGGTCAGTTACGACACCAAGTCCTTTGATCTGGTCCGCTTCCGCAACCTGTTGCGCTGCCTGGGCGATCCGCACCTTGCCGCGTCCGCGGTTCATGTGGCGGGCACGAAGGGCAAGGGCAGCACCTGCGCGTTCCTCGACTCCATATTCCGGGCCCACGGCCTGCGGTCGGGGCTGTACACATCGCCCCACATCACCCATTACCGCGAGCGGATCCGCGCGGACGGGGTTTTCATCCCCGAGGCGGATTTCTGCGCGATCCTCGGGGACCTGGCCGACCTGGCCGCGAATGATCCGGCCGCGCGCCCCGGTGACTCGCGGGAGGCCGCCGCCCCGGGAGCGGGATTCCGCACGGTTTTCGAGTTCCTCACCGCCGCCGCGTTCCGGCATTTCGCGGACCGGCAGTGCGACATTGCCGTGGTGGAAACGGGGCTGGGCGGCCGCCTGGATGCGACCAACGTGTTTGACGAACCGCCGAGGCCCGCAGGGGCGGCGCATGTGGCCGCCATCACCGCCATCGGCCTGGATCATGTTGCCATCCTCGGCGACACGATCGCGGCGATCGCCACGGAAAAGGCGGGGATCCTGAGGTCGCACGGCGCGGTGGTCCTCGGCCCCCAAAACGGGGATGGCCGCGACGAGGCGCGGGAAACCATCCTCTCCCACGCGCTGGACATCCACGCGCCCGCCCCCCTGGACGCCGGGAGGCTGTTGGCGGCCCGCTCCGTCACGCTGCGCGACGGCCCCGCGGGGCCCGCCATGAGCCTGACTGTGGGACTGACCGCGGCCGACGGGGACACGCCGGAACTGCCCGGTTCGGCGGTCTCGCCGCTGCGGGCCTCGCTGGAAACCGGCCTTGCCCTGGAGTCGCCGCTGGTCGGGTTGCACCAGGCCGACAATCTGCGCACGGTGCTTGGCATCCTTCTGGCGTTGGAAGCGCGCGGTTTCGCGCCGCGGGGGACCCCGATGCGGTTCGCTCCGGAGCGCGTCGCGGCGGGGGTGCGGCACACCGCGTGGCCCGGGCGCTTCGAGCGCCTGAGCGCCGATCCCCTGATCGTGGTGGACGGCGCCCATTGCCCGCTTTCGGCCACCCGCTTTGCCGAAACCGTCCGTTCCCTCTACGGCAACCGCCCCGTCATCCTGGTGGCGGGTTTCCTTCGGGACAAACTGGTGGACGACATCGCCGCGGCGCTGGCCCGCGGGCTCACGCCCGTCTCGGTCATCACCTGCGCCCCCCCGGGGCCCCGGGCCCTAGCTCCGGAGGACGCCGCCGCGGCATTTGGACCGGTCGCTTCTGCTCCCATCCGCACCGTCCCAGATGTGCGTGAAGCGTTAAGTATCGCCAGCAGTTTTTCGAAACCGGGAAACACAGTTGTTGTGGTCGCTGGTTCCTTGTTCTTGGTCGGTCCAGCAAGAAGTGTCTTGTCTCACAAACATGAGAAGGGACAAACGTAAAATGGAAAATGTTTCGTGTCCGCTTATTAGTTTTGTAATTGTCTCTTTAAACGGAGAAGAAGCCCTCCCGCTTTGTTTGAAAGCGCTTCAACGACTTGATTGGCCCAAGGATCTCACCGAAGTGATCGTCGTGAACAACGGCTCAACGGATGGGACGCGGAAACTTCTCGACTCTTGGGGCAAAGATTCGATCCAAGCAATTCACCTTCCCAAAAACCGGGGATTCGCAGGCGGGAATAACGTGGGAATTCAGCGGGCCAAAGGAGATTGGGTTGTGCTCCTTAACGACGATGCGGAATTGTCCCAAGACTGGGCAAAAACCATCACGAACTGGGCTAATTCTTACCCAATGGCCGGGATCTTGGGAAGTCTTCTACTATACCCCGACGGAGTAACCATTCAGCATGCTGGTGGAATCGTGGAAGAGAACGCCCTTACCAAACACATTGGGGCCGGGGAGACCGAACACGGTCAATTCCCCGGTGGCAACTCGTGCGATTATGTTACCGGAGCTGTTTTTGCAATTCGCCGTGACACATTGAGACTTGTCGGCTTACTGGACGAGGGGTATTGGCCGATTTACTTTGAAGAAATTGACTACTGCTGGCGGGCACGGAAAGCCAAATTTGAAGTTCTTATGACGCCAGCCAAGGCAATTCACCGTGAGAGCCGGACGACCGTGGCATTAAGCAAAGGATTTCTGCGCAAATATCACCGAAACCGACTTCGCTATGCATTTATGAACTTCGGGCCGCGACGCCTTGCCCGCTGGTTGAGGGCAGAGATTCGCTGGTTGAACAACAACAGGAAGTATCTTCCGTGGGGAATCCTGACCTTGACCTACGCAAAGTGTTTGTTCTTAAGCCCGGTTTGGTTTGCAACGCGAATTGGCAGGGCTTGCCGATCCAGAATTGCAGAAGGTTGATCTTGGTTTAAGGATGACGGGCGGTTTCCTTTGTGGTCCTTGAAGAAAAAAGGGCGGGAAGCCTTTCGGCCTCCCGCCCAGAGGGTTTTGATTCCTCGATTAACGGTTACTCAGCGGTACCGTCATCCACCGCGTTCGAAGCAAACACCTCGATCTTGTCGATCGTGTAGTTGCCCTTTTCGTTAACAGCGTTCACCGAGAAGGTGAGCGTGTCAAGGATTGCGGCGAACAGCCTGATGTCGCGACGGTTCAAGCCAGCGGGGGTTCCGAGGCCGTCACCGTAGACGGCGCCGATGTCATTGACACCGTAACCGGCGAAGGCGAACCACGACGGGAACCTCTGCGCGACCGTGAGGGAGGAGTTCTCCGGCCTCACGTTCTTGCTGAGCGGCGTGTACATCAGGAGGTCATAGTAACCACCGTTCTCTGCACCGATCTTGTTGGGGTTCTGGTTACCAACGCCGGGTTGAGTCTGCGCCAGGATAGTCTGAGCCTGCGAACCACCACTGGTGGAACCGCTGATCTCCAACTTCTGGACGTAGGTGAAGTTACCCGCAACCGCCTGCATCCGGAAGGCCGGCTGCTGGTTAGACTGCTGGGTACCCGTAACGTGATACCGGACACGGTACTGCTTGCCAGGTTCAACACGCGAGCGGGCAGCAAGGCTGTCGCCCGGGTAGAAACCAAGCAGGTAAATACCGATCCTTGTGTCAAAGCCGCCTGAAGGCAGGCCATTGTAGGCTGTCGAATCAAGCGTGACACCCGTAACGCCCTCTGTAACAGTCGGCGTGACCGAGAAGTCCACAACCGGAATCCGACCCGAAAGCGACAGGATCGGATACGAGTATGCGGTGCGGCTCGGGCCGCCGACGCCACCCGTGGGCGTGACCCCCGTGGTCTTCAGGCCACCGGCGTCCGAAGCGGACGGCTGGAAGGTCTGGAGCAGGGAGCCAGCAGCCAGGGTCTTCGGATAGCAGCCGGTCACCACTTCGGTGACGGCGATGTATCCGTTGTCCTGGGTCTGCTCTGCCTGGGAGACGAATGCGCGGCCAATGCCTTCGGTCGCGGCATTCGAAACGAGGAACGGAACATCGATCGGATCGAAGTCGCAACGATAGAGCGACGGGAGAGCCGGGTTCGTGGACGGACGAACATCGCTGCCGAGTTCGTCGCCGCTGATACCAACGGTGCCGTCGTTCTTGTGCGTGAAGACTTCGAGAGTCGAGACAACCACCGTGCGGTTGTAAAGCTGGAGGCGCGTCTGCGGGATGGAATTGACCAACGCCGGGACACTTCCCGTCGTATAGACAAACCACTTCGAACGCACGTAGTTGCTCGTGCCAACGGACGAATACGGCAGGGTTGCTACCGAGTAAGCATCCGTGGTCCTCCAACCCGATGCACGGAAGAGACCGGTCGAGCCGTTGAGCGGCGTGGACGCGGTGCCTGCCGTGCCTGGATCCGCGAGGATCCGAGCGCGCAGGGCACCATTGACCGCGTCGTAATCAACGCTGCTCAAGCCGCTGTACGAGGCGTCAGCAGCCGACGGATCCTTGACGTACAGGACCCAGTTGGCCGACGTCGTCAGCGTATCCTGGGACAGACAGCCGATCTGGCTGCCGCCCGAGACGCTATCGCAAACGTTGTCAACGGAGCGAACGATGATCTCCTTGGTGGCTACGTTAATCGTATCGGAAGCGTAGAAGCGAAGCACCTTGCCCGTGGCATGCTCAGCAAGCTGGGCGGGCGACGGGTTGAAAGGCGGTCCGGACAGGGGCGACAGGACGATGTCGCGGAACGAGGCAGACACGCCGGCGGCGCGAAGTTCGTTCGCGCCGGGGTTGACGTGGGCCGCGTAGCTGTTGGCCTGATCGTTGGCAATGGCGGTGTTGCCGAGCAACACGGCCTGCTTGCCATTGATTTCGTACCAACGCTCGTTCGGTGCAACGGGGTCGTCCGCTTCGTCGAAGCTCCAGAGCAGGTTCGCCAGCGGCGTGTCGGGATCCGACACAAAGCTGTCGAGACTGAAGGCGTTCGTGTACACGAAGAAGTTGGCGCCCGTCCCGACGCAGTTGGGATCGTCAAGATCTCCAACGGTGACGTCGGGCATGTTAAGGATGACTGGGGCTGCTGCGTGGACGGAGCCGAGTCCGGTAAACGCAAGCGCTCCTACGCACAGGGCTGTATAGAGCCCTTTCTTCATAAATTCTACCCTCCCTTCTGTGGGTAAGTTCTTGGCGTCCGCCGCGTTTCGCGGTCGAACCTACTGCAAAAAAATAAAGTTTAGAAGAGAGGTGCCGTCCTCCGGACTCGGTGGCAGGATGTAACCCAAGTAAGGTTACGGGACCCTGCGCTCGTCAACAACAATCGAAACCGCATAAAAATCCTTGTTTGGCTTCTGGGATGTGCAGGGAGGGGTTTGCCACCCGGCCTGTCAACCCTAAAAAAGCCCGGAGGCTGGTTGTCACACGGGACTCACGGAGCCCCTTGGCCCCGCGGCCCCGCCCGGCGTGGGATTGCCGGACCGCCCCCCCCGTTCGCGGACCCCGCTTTTCGGCCCCGGGCACCGCACCCACGGTTCGGCATCCACCCGTTTTTCCCCGCTGGTCCGCGCCGGCGCCCGCACGGCTCCGGCGAATTTCTGCCGCGCTTGCATTGCACTAATCCGCAGGGCGCAGCAGGCAACGGAACGCCCCGTCCCGTCAGCCCGTCACCGCCCCTCGCACCACCCAAAAACGACAACAGGGCCCCCGAATGAACGGACTGAAATCCGCAACCCTCTGGATCGTCATCTTCCTGGTCTTCATCCTGATGTACATGCAGTACAACGACAAGGAACAGCCCGAGAGGGTGGACCTGACGAAGATCACGCAACTGGCCGAATCCAAGCAGATCACCGGCAAGGTGCTGGACAAGGGCGGCCGGCTGGAGGGCACCTACCTCGACAAGGCCGGCAAGCAGAAGGCCTTCTTCACCGAGTACCTGCCCGGCGAGGGCCAGGGGGCGCGCCTGTTCGACCTGTTCGAGGAAAACGGCATCTCCTACGACCCCAAGCCCACCTCGCCCATCTTCCAGCAGATCCTTTTCTCGCTGGTCCTGCCCCTGCTCATCTTCCTCGGGCTGTGGTTCCTCATCATGCGCCAGATTCAGGGCAGCGGGAACAAGGCGATGAGCTTCGGCAAGAGCCGCGCGCGGCTGGTCAACGACGGCTCGTCGAAGATCACCTTTGAGGATGTGGCCGGCGTGGACGAGGCCAAGGAGGAGCTGAAGGAGATCGTCGAGTTCCTCAAGGACCCGCAGAGGTTCTCGCGCCTGGGCGGGACGATCCCCAAGGGCGTGCTGCTCGTCGGCCCCCCGGGCACGGGCAAGACGCTGCTGGCCAAGGCCGTGGCCGGCGAGGCGAACGTGCCGTTTTTCTCCATCTCGGGCTCGGACTTCGTGGAGATGTTCGTGGGCGTGGGAGCGAGCCGCGTGCGCGACCTGTTCGAGCAGGGCAAGAAGCACAAGCCCTGCCTGATTTTCATGGACGAGATCGACGCCGTGGGGCGCAGCCGCGGATTCGGCATCGGCGGCGGTCACGACGAGCGCGAGCAGACCCTCAACCAGCTGCTGGTGGAGATGGACGGGTTCAACTCGAACGAGGGCATCATCCTGATCGCCAGCACCAACCGCCCGGACGTGCTGGACCCGGCGCTGATGCGCCCCGGGCGCTTTGACCGCCAGGTGACCGTGGACTACCCGGACCTGCACGGGCGCGAGCAGATCCTGGTGGTGCACGCGCGCAAGGTGAAGCTCGGGCGCGCCGTGAACCTCAACATCATCGCGAAGGGGACTCCCGGCTTCTCGGGCGCCGACCTGGCGAACATCATCAACGAGGCCGCGCTGCTCGCCGCGCGCCGCGCCAAGGACGAGATCGGCATGAGCGAACTGGAGGAGGCGAAGGACCGCGTCATGATGGGTCCCGAGCGCCGCAGCCTGGCCCTGACCGAGACCGAGAAGCGCCTCACCGCCTACCACGAGGCCGGCCACGCCGTGGCCGCCAAGTTCGTGAACAGCGAGGAGGAGGTGCACAAGGTCACCATCATCCCCCGCGGCCGCGCGCTCGGCGTGACCAGCTACCTGCCCGGCGAGGAGCGTTTCACCCAGTTCAAGACCAAGCTCAAGGACCGCCTCGTTTACATGCTGGGCGGCCGCGCCGCGGAGGAGATCATCTTCGGCGACTTCACCACCGGGGCGGGCAACGACCTGCTTCGCGCCACGCAGATGGCCCGCCGGATGGTGTGCGAGTTCGGCATGAGCGACGTGCTGGGCACGCGCACCTACGGCGACTCCAACGCGTCGCCCGTGTTCCTGGGCCGCGACTACGGCATGAACGACCGCGACTACAGCGACGCCACGGCCACCATCATCGACCAGGAGATCAAATCCATCGTGGACGAGGCCCACCGGCGCGCGGTGCAGATCCTGACCGACAACCGCGACCTGCTCACCCGCGTGGCCGAGACGCTGATCGAGCGCGAGACCATCAGCGGAGAGGACATCAACACGCTGATGCGCGGCGAGGACCTGCCCGAATACAAGAAGGACGAGCCGCCCCCGCCCGCGGACCCCGAGCCCACGGCCGAGGAGAAGAAGAAGCGCGAGACGCGCCTCTTCGGCAAACCCATCCTCGACCGGCCGAAGGAAATGCCCGGGTAGCACGGCGGGGGCCGGCCGCCACCGCACAGTCGCCCCGCAGGATCAACACGAGGGGCCGCACCCGGCAAGGGTGCCGGCCCCTCTTTCATTTCCATGGGCTGGCCGCGGAGAGCGGGGTTCCGGTGTTACTCGACGCCCCACCGGCTCACGGACACCGGCACATCCGCCGGGGCAATGAACACAAAGCGGACCGCGTCCATGTCGAAGCGGTTGCCCGAATCCGCGGTTCCCGTGTGGTTGTTGGTGATGCGCACCGATCCGGCGCGGCCGCGGGCGAACTTCACCCCGGTGGCGAGCGTGAACCACTTGCCCTCCAGGGCGGTGTTGAACCGCGACAGGTCGAAGGATGGACCCGTGATGTCCGGGCCGTCGTGCTGGATGAGAAGCCCTGCGCCGGGCGAGTGGTTGTTGACGCCAACAGCGGCCGTGGGAAGGGTGATCTGCACGTCGTAAGAGCCGGGCGAAAGGATGTCGGGCGTGAAGACCGCGTAGGCGCCCTGCGCATTGTTCCCCGTGTAACGGCCGCGGGGGGCGACCAGGCCGGGCGCCGGGCTCTTGGCGGATGTGTACCCCCAGGTGTTTGCGCCGACGGACTCGGTGTAGTCGGGCGGCCCGTTGACCGTGTTGTCCGGGCGCACGCTCTCGATGATGATCGTGGCGGGAGGCACCACGGTGGCGGTTGTCGTGGCCGTGCCCGGGTTCCCGCCCCCGGTGTCCGCATCGACGTAGGTTGCCGTCACGAGGGAGCCGGTGGTCACGGCAAGCCGCGAGTCACCCGGCATGGGCGCGCCCGGCCACAGGTCCAGCGCGCCGGTGAATGTCGCCGACGGCCCCTCGGTCAGCGCCACGCTTTCACCCGCGGGCTCCACCGTGCTCGCGACGGTCACCGTGGTCGAGCCGGTTCCGGCAAGGTCGGCATCCTCGAGCGTGATCTGCGTCCGTTCGCCGGTTTCGTAGGCCGGCTTGGAAAAGGAGAGGGTGCCCCGGGAAAGCGACAGGGTGATCTGCACCATCGTGGCGCTGCCCTCGGCGACGCTCACCGCGGTGACATGGCCCGTGCCCTTGCCCGCCTTCGACGCGGTGATCGAGTGCGCCGTGCCCGTCGTGACATTGATCATGGAGAAGAACCCGTCGTTTGCCGACAGGTAGTTGTAAGGGTCGCCCGCGAGGTTGATTTTCGCGTCCACAACCGGGTTGCCGAGGCTGTCCTTCACGTAGCCGACGATGTGTCCGCGGGTCGGGGTTGCGCGCCACGGCACCGTGGGGAACGCCGCCGCCTGGGCGTAGGGTCCGCTGGCGAACCCGCCCCAGTAAGAGCCCATGCTGCCATAGCTGAAGATGCAGTGGCCCGAGGCGGACTGGTTGCGCGTTTCCTGCTGTTCGGCCAGCAGGTTGGCCAGGGTTTCCGTGCCGCCGCCCGTGGTGCTCCCCGGCACGATCCACCGCTGGCCCCGGTGCTCCATCCAGTCCTGCAGGAGGAGTTCGAACGGGTGGGCGCTGCCGATGTTCCAGTAGATCTGCGGCACGGCGAAATCCAGCACACCGGCCTGCAGCCATCCCCAGCTGTCCTGATAGTACTGGCTGTAGCTTTGCGTGCCGGTTCCCTGGTAGTGGGTGGTGGCGTCCTTGAGGCAGATGCCGATGGGGGCGGCCGACACCAGGACGTTCGGTTTGTGGTAGGCGATCTCGCCGTAGATGTTCCGCAGGTCGCGGGTGATCTGGCTGCGCATGAAATCCTCCCACGACAGGTTGTCGGGGTTGCCGTCGCCGCTGAAGCGCGCCGCGGTCACGGGGTCGTGGGAATACTGGGCCCCCTCGGTGCGGATGCGGTCGAAATGCACGCCGTCCACATCGTAGTTTTTCACGACGTGCAGAATCTGTTTGCGGGTCCACGCGCTGGCCTCGGGGACGCCCGGGCTGAGCCAGTAGTACTCGCTGAACGGGGAGGCGCCGGTGCTGTCGCGCGACGCCCAGTTTGCCGTGCCCGTGGTGGTGGGGCCGTGCAGGTGGTACACGTGCTGGGGCGTGGTGACGGGCGGGCCCGCGCTGACCGAGGTGATGGTGTGGGTGTTGATGTATGCGTGCAGTTTCAGCCCCTTGGCGTGGGCCGAGTTGATGGCGTAGGCGAGCGGGTCCCAGCCGGGGTTGGTGTAGCTGAAGGTCGAGGCCCACGGCTCGTCGGGCGACGGGTAGTAGGTGGTGCAGTCGCCGCGCACCTGCAGGAAGATGGTGTTGAACCTGTTGGCGGCCGCCGTGTTCATGATCGCGTCGAGGTTTGCCTTGCAGGTGGCCTGGTTGGCGCTGGGCCACTCGAATCGCGAAACCCACAGTGCGCGAATCTCGGGGGTTTGGGCGGGCGCGACCGCGGGCGCCAGCATTGCGGCGGCGGCAAAGGCCGCCCGAACCGTGCGTCTCATCATGGCCGAATGCCGGGACCGGCAGTGCCCGGCGACTCCTTCACGGGATGCGGCGGGACGGGCTTGCGGCCTTTTCCGGCAAAATCCGCCGCAAGGCCACAGGCTCCTACCGCCGACTGACAGGGACAGCCTAGCGGACCGGGAAACCGGTTCGCAACTGAAACGGCCGAAAGCCGGCGGTGCCGTCGCGCCCCCCTCCGCCCGGAGCTTTCCCCGGTTGTCCCCCCAATTCCTTTTGACGCCCAGCCAAACGGCCGCTAGCGTCCCCGTCTGCTCAAGACATCCTCCCCATGAAAAAGACCATCTTTCACATCGTGGCCGGCATCGTGTGGCTCGCCTTCGCCGGCATCATCTACGCCTCGTGGACCGTCCTGGTCGATTCGGCGGCATCGTTCGACAAGAACAACGCCACCCCGATCGTGGCCATTTCGGTCACCCTCCTGGCCTTCCTGGGAGTGGTGATCCACTCCAAGCTGGCGGACGCCTTCGACCCCAAACGCATCCACGACACGGTGCCCCGCACGGCGGAGGCGAAACGGCAGGCGGCCGAACTGGCCGGCGCCGACGCCCTGAAAGAGGGGCGCCCCGTGGAGGCCATGGACATCTTTGAGAAGGCGGGTCTTTACCTCCAGGCCGCGCAGGTGGCCCAGCAGGTCAACGACAAGGTGGCGCTGCTGCGCTTCAGCGTGAAACTGGGGCACTACGACCGCGCCCGCCGCATCTGCGTGGAACTGGAGGACTACGAGGGGGCGGCCCACGCGGCCACGCTGATGGGCGACATCACCGCCGCCCGCGATTACTTCCGCCAGGCCGCCGTGCTGGCGGAGGAGAGCCGCAACCCGAAGGTCCTCGCCTGCTGGACCGGGCCGGCGAGTGGCGCAAGGCGGCCAAGGCCTACGAGGAGGCCGCGGAGATGGACCGCGCCGCGGAGTGTTTCGACCTTCTGGGCGACCGCACCAACGCGCGGCGCTGCGCGGACAATGCCAAAGCATTCCGCGCCTTCGAGCAGAGGCGCGGCCTGGTGAATCACGGCAGCGAGGAGCACCGGGCCGAAATGGCCGCCCGCGCCCTCGAATTGGAGGCCATCGGCGATTTCCTGGGGTCCGGCTTTGCCCACCGCGAGGCCAACCAGGTGATGGAGGCCGCCATCGTCTTCGAGAAGTACGAGGAATGGGAGCGCGCGGCCCGCGCCTACGACAGCGTGGGCCTCAAGGACCGCGCCGCCATGGCGCGCACCCGCATCGTGGCCCCGCCCGCCGTCGCGGGCGAGGAGGGCGGCGGGGACAACCTGCCCGGCAGCGGTTCGTCGCAGGCCATGGCATCCGCGCCGCCCAAGTCGGCCCCCCTGCCCGGCGCGGCCCTTCCGGCCAGTTTCCACCCCATCGCCCAGGTGCAGTATGTTCCCGTATTCTCGGGCATGGTCCAGGCCGCGCCGAACGCGGCCGCGATGGCCCAGGCGCAGGAGAAAATGGCCCAGCGCATCCGCCGGGGCGAGTATATCGAGGCCGCGGAGTACGCCATCCAGGCCAACGACTGGCTGATGGCGGCGGCCCTCGCCGAACGCGGCGGCGACCTGGTGCGGGCCGCGGACCTTTATCGCCAGGTGGGCAAACCCAAGGACGCGTCGTGGTGCCTGGAGAGGGCCCAGCGTCCGCGCGACGCGGCCCTGCTTTCGCTGGCTTCGGGCAACGGCGACCTGGCTATCGAGGTCCTGATGCGCGCCGTCGAGTCGTCGCGCGACCCGGAGGTGGCCTTCCTCCTGGCGGAGGTCCTGACCAAGCGGGGCGAACCGGGCGCGGTCCTCAACCTGCTGCGCGCCCAGGTCGCGCCCGGCGCCGTCCACGCGGGCACCGCCGTGTGGTACTACCGCTTCGCACGCCTGCTGGAGGACCACGGCGCGAACGCCGAGGCCCTGGACCTTTACCAGGCGATCCTCCGCGCGGGCGGCAACAGCAGCGACGTGCGCGAACGCGCGGCCGCGCTGGGCGGCAAGGCCGACCTCGCCCCCGGCCAACCGGCGGGCGAACCCGGGTCCGGCGCCGCACCGGACGCCATTTCCGGCATCACCTGGAACAAGCCCGCCGCGGGAGGCCCGGCGCCCGACAAGGTCGCACCGTTCGACTTCACGCCGCCGGCCGACTACCGCCAGCCCCTCCTTGGCCCGCCCGACGGCGGGAACATGATGTCCCTTTTCGGCGCCCCGCAGGATCCGGCAAAGGCCGCCGGACCCGGCGACCCGTTCGCCGGGGCGAGCCGCTACCAGATCATCCGCGAGATCGCGCGCGGGGGGATGGGCGTCGTGCAGGAGGCGCTGGACACGGCCCTGGGCCGCCGCGTGGCCTTGAAGCTGATCATGGCCGCCAACGCCGGCCCGGAAAACGTGCAGCAGTTCCTGCTGGAAGCCCGCGCCGCGGCCCGCCTGACACACCCCAACGTGGTGGTGGTGTACGACATCGGCCTGATGGACATGCAGCATTACATCACGATGGAACTCATCACCGGCGGGACGCTGGACGACTGGATCAAGAAGGAGGGAAAGCTCCCGCTCGCCGAAGCGCTTCGCGTGTTCGCCGAGACGGCCCGCGGCCTCCAGGTGGCCCACGAGGCGGGCATCGTTCACCGCGACATCAAGCCCGGCAACATCCTGGTGACGGAGCGCCGCGAAACCAAGATCGTGGACTTCGGCCTGGCGAAACTGCAGCCCGCCCCCGGCGAGGGCGAACACAAGACGCTTTTCGCCGGGAGCGGCACGCCCGGCTACATGGCCCCGGAACAGATCCGCGGCGAGGAAAGCCTGCCGCGCGCGGACATCTACGCGCTGGGGATCACGCTGTTCCACTCCCTCACCGGGCAGGCTCCCTACCAGGTGGCGGGCAAAAAGGGAAACATGCAGGTGCTGGCCTTCCAACTGGAGGGGAACCTTCCCTCGCTCAAGGAATCGTGTCCCGACGTGCCCGACTTCGTCGAGCAGCTTTACCGTCACTGCACGCGCGTGGAACCCGAAAGGCGCTACCAGGCCGTCGCGTCCTTCCTGCCCAGCGTGGAGAAGTGGCTGGCGGCCCTGACGGCGAAGAGCTGAGGGGCGAACCGGGCCTGGGACGGGATCCGGGCGCGCGGAGCTGCTCCCCGCCCCGCCAGCCCGGCATTGCCATCCCGCAGAACCGGCTTTTTCTTTCGCTTTCCCGCCGAAAATCAGATTGCCTGGTCCCGGGTAATTCTCATGGCCATGATCTTCGAGCGCAAGATCCGGCTGGCGCGGCTTTGGATGCGCGCGTCGGCCCTGGCGGAAGCCGCGACGGCGGCTGCCGCCGCGGGCGCCGCCGTGGTCCTGGGCGCCGTGCTGGCCGCCAAACTGGTTTTGCCCGAGGTGCCCTGGGGTTGGGTTGCCGCCGGGGCGGGCGGAGCGGCTTTCGCCACCGCGGTCGCGTGGTATGCCCGGCAGCGGCCCACGCTGTCGCAGGCCGCGCTCCGGCTCGACGACGTTCACGGGCTCAAGGAGCGGTTCGTCACGGCGCTCCACGCCATGCGCGGCGAGCACCCGTTCCGGGAGGCCATCATGGCCGATGCCGAACGCGCCGCCGCGGTGGTGGTCGCGCGCCGCGCGGGGTGGGCGCCCGCGCGCGGACCGGCTGTGGCCGCCTCGGTCCTGGCTTGCGTCGCCGCGCTCGCTTTTTTCCTGATGCCGGAATTCGACCTGCTGGGCCGCAAGGGAGCCGCGGCGGCACGAGCCGCCGCCAGGCAAACCGTGGCGCAGGAGGCCAAAAAACTGGATCAACTGCAGAAGCGGATGACCGAGGCGCCGAAGGGCGCGGT
>JADHEF010000666.1_pt1 | contig 31230 bp, 30 predicted proteins | sample 8952391 | NCBI WGS metagenome assembly JADHEF01 (sample SAMN16124439, study PRJNA663245) | bioreactor sludge metagenome | isolation source: sludge (nitrite) | place: India:Bengaluru | collected 2019-02-28 | reverse complement strand
GACCTTCAAGACCGGCCCGGAAGTGACGGCCGCCTGTCTGAGTTGCCATACCGAAGCCGCCAACCAAGTGCAGCACACCAAGCATTGGACCTGGAAGACGATCGACACCAAGACCAACAAGACGGTGGGCAAGCGCGCGATCATCAACAACTATTGCACCACCTCGATCTCGAACGAGAAGGACTGCATGGCCTGCCACGCGGGCTACGGCTGGCAGGACGAGCATTTCGACTTCAACAAGCAGGAGAACGTCGATTGCCTGGTCTGCCACGACGCGACCGGCACCTATCGCAAGCTGCCCGGCGATGCCGGCCATCCGATCTATGAACGGCGCGAGTTCCCGGCCGGATCGGGCAAGTTCGTCGAGGCCATCGACTTGCAGAAGGTGGCGCAGAACGTCGCGCTGCCCAGCCGCGGCAATTGCGGCTCCTGCCATTTCTACGGCGCGGGCGGCGACGGCACCAAGCACGGCGACCTCGACAGCGCACTGAAGAACCCGGGCAAGTATCTCGATGTGCACATGGACGCCAAAGGCCTGAACTTCCAGTGCACGACCTGCCATGTGACCTCGGGCCATCAGGTCGCGGGCAGCCGGTATCAACTTCCCGCGGCCGAAACCGGACCGGCCCACATCCGCGGCAAGGCCGACGACGAGCCGACCGCTTGCCAGGCTTGCCATGGCAACCGGCCGCACCCGACCGCGCTGCTCAACGACCATACCGACAAGCTCGCTTGCCAGACCTGCCACATCCCCGAATTCGCCCGCGATGCGATCGGTACCGAGATGTCATGGGATTGGTCCACCGCCACCAAGATGGGCCCCGAAGGCAAGCCGATCGCCGTCAAGGACAGCGGCGGCCGGCGCGCCTTCGATTCGAAGAAAGGCACGTTCGTCTGGGACTCTTATGTGCGCCCCGAATACCGCTGGTTCAACGGCCATCTCAATTTCAAGACCGTAGGCGAGCGCATCGATCCGCAGCACGTGGTTGAAATCAACACGCCCGAAGGCCAGCCCGGCGAAGAAGGCGCGCGCATCTGGCCGATGAAGGTCCACCGCGGCAAGCAGGCCTATGACAAGGTCAACCAGACTTTGCTCGTCGTGCATACCGCGGGCGAAGACGACACCGCGCTGTGGCGCAACTTCGATTGGGACAAGGCCATCCGCGCCGGGATGGCAACCGCCAACCTGCCCTACAGCGGCCAGTACGGCTTCGTCAGCACCGAAATGAGCTGGCCCATCGCGCACATGGTCGCGCCCAAGGGCGATGCCGTGCCGTGCCAGCAATGCCATATGAAAGACGGCCGCCTCGAAGGCATCGCGGGCGTCTACATCCCGGGCCGCGATCGCAAGGTCTGGCTCGACTTCATCGGCTGGGCGCTCGTCGCGCTGGCTGCGGGCGGCAGCCTGTTGCACGGGCTGATGCGCATCGTGATTCACCGTCGCAACCGGAGGCAAGCATGAGCGGCGCACGCATCTACGTCTACAAACGCTACGAACGGTTCTGGCATTGGTCGCAAGCGCTGTTGATCGTCATGATGATGATCACCGGCTTCGAAGTGCACGGCAGCTATTCGCTACTCGGCTACCGGCGCGCGGTGAACATCCACACCTTCTCGGCCTGGACCTTGCTGACCATCTGGGCGTTCACGATCGTCTGGCAATTCACCACCGGTGAATGGCGCCAGTACCTGCCCACGCTCAAGAAGGTCGATCTGATGGTGCGCTATTACGCGTTCGGCATCTTCACCAACGCCGAGCATCCGTTCAAGAAAAGTGCCGCGCAAAAGCACAACCCGTTGCAACGCCTGGCTTACCTCGGCTTTCTCGCCGTCATGTCGCCCATCATCTGGGGCTCGGGCCTGTTGTATCTGTTCTATGGCCAATGGGATGTACTCGGTTTGCGCAAGCTGCTGTCGCTCGAATGGGTGGCCTTCGCGCATGTCATCGGCGCCTACATGATCACGGTGTTCTTCTTCGTGCATGTCTACATGACGACCACCGGCCATACCGTGTTCGCGCACATCAAGGCGATGGTGACGGGTTGGGAAGAAGCCTGATGCGAAGGCGCACGCGCGCGCTCGGAGGATGGGCACGGGCGGCAGCACTCGCCTGTGCGCTGGTGGTGCCCGTGATCGCGGGAGCGGCCAAGGCGCCGGCGCCCGTGGCAAACCTCGCCACGCCCAGGTTGGACGCCGACAGCCAGGCCGCTTACGCCGAGTTTCGCGCCGCGCAGACCCACAAGGCGTTCGCGATCGCGCCCGGCGGCGCCTGGGCCTGGCAGGCGAATCAGCCGAGCCGCGAGGCGGCCCTGGCGGCGGCACTGCAGGAATGCGCCGTCAGCGCGTCGCAACAATGCGCGGCCTTGGCCGTCGACGGCGATCTGGTGTTCGACCCACGCGCATGGCCAACGCTGTGGGCACCTTATCCAACGCCGCAACAAGCCGCAGGCGCCACGACCGGAACCGCGCGTGGGCAACGCCTGTACGACCTCGCGCTCGTCGCACCCGACGGGCGCCCGACGCACCTCGCCGCCGTCTTGAAGGCGCAGCAGCCGCGCGTGCTGATCGTGCATTTCTGGGGCAGTTGGTGTGGGCCGTGCCGGCGCGAATTGCCGCAATTGCGCGACGCGCTGCACGCGCTCGGCGCGCGATCGCGCGTCGCCGCGATCTTCATCCAGGTGCGCGAACCCGCCGCCGCCGCGCGCGCCTGGCTGGCCGCGCAGCACCTCGATCTGCCGGTGTTCGATTCCGGCGCGCGCGATGAACGCGACGACCAATTGCGCCTGGCCGATGGCAAGACGATCAGCGACCGCGCCATCGCGCCCGCGTTTCCGTCCACCTATGTGCTGGACGGACATGGCCTCGTGCTGTTCGCCCATGCGGGCGCCATCAGCGATTGGAGCGCCTACCTGCCCTTGTTGCGCCACGCCGCCGAACACACGGCGCATTGAGCGCGCTCAGGCCGGCGCGACCGGCTCCGAAATCTCGATCAGATTGAGGTCCGGGTCGCGCACATAGACCGACCGGATCTTGCCGACCGCGCCGGTGCGCAGCACCGGCCCTTCGATGATGGCCGCGCCTTCGCGCTGCAAATGCGCGATCACCGCGTCGAGCGGCACGCTCGCGATGAAGCACAGATCGAGCGCGCCGGGCACCGGCAGATGCGCCTTGGGTTCGTATTCGCGGCCCTTCGCATGCAGGTTGATCTTCTGGTTTCCGAAGCGCAGCGCGGTGCGTCCGTCGCCGAAGGTTTCGCGCTGCATGCCGAGCACGCGGGTGTAGAAATCGATGCAGGCCGCCGGGTCGGTGGTGGTCAGCACCAGATGGTCCAGATGATCGATCATGGTTTGCGGCCTATCCATTCGTTGACCCAGCCTTCGCCGGTATGGAAACGGCCTTCGGCGATCTGGCGCGGGCCGTGCGCGCGATGCACACAGGTCAGGCCCGCCAATTCGGCCTCGATGTCGGCGATGTCCGGCAACAAGGCGGCCTCCTTCGGCCCGCCCGTGCCTTTGCCCAATTGCTCGGGCGCATACCCGATGTAAAGGAACACCCCGCCGGGGGCGAGCGCGCGCACGCAACGCGCGTGCACCTCGGCGCGCACGCGCGGCGGCAGATGCGCGAAGACCGAGACGATCAGATCCCAGCACGCGAGGCCCGGATCGAACGCGCTCAGATCGCAAACCCGGGTCTCGATCTCGACGCCGCGCCGCGCGGCCAAGGCGCGCGCCTTGGCCATGCCTTGCTCGGCGATGTCCACCGCCGTGACGCGCAAGCCTTGCTCGGCCAGCCAGACCGCATTGCGGCCTTCGCCTTCGGCCAGGCACAGCGCGCGGCCGGCCGTGGGCAGGTGGGCCCGCGATTCGACAAGAAGACCGTTCGGCGTTTCGCCATAGGCATAGCCTTCGGCCGCATACCGCTCGTTCCAGAAACTGCGCAATTGCTCGATCGGGTCCGGGGTGGTCACCGCGTCATCCTGGGTTCATTGATAGCCGAGCGCCGCGGCCTCCTTGTGGATCGCACCGATCAACTCCTTGCCGACCCGGCCTTCCATTTCTTTGTGCACCGGCAGCAGGGCCCGACGCCAGGCGGCGCGCTGTTTGTCGTCGAGTGTAATGACTTCGGTCTTGCCGGACGCCTTGATCTGCGCGAGCGCATTGTCGTTGTCTTGTTGCGAGACCGCGTTCGCATAACGCGTCGCATCGCGCATCGCGCCTTCGAGAATGCTGCGGATGTCGGGCGGCAAACCGTTCCAGAATTTGGCGTTCGTGATCACCGCGTAGCCGATGTAGCCATGGTTCGAGACCGTCAGGTACTTCTGCACTTCGTGCGTCTTCTGGGTGTAGATGTTCGACGGCGTGTTTTCGGTGCCATCGACCACGCCGGTCTGCAGCGCCTGATACACCTCCGAGAACGCCATCACTTGCGGGATCGCACCCAAGGCACGCATTTGCGCTTCGAGCACTTTCGACGACTGGATGCGCAGCTTCTGCGCCTTGAAATCCTCGGGCATGCGCAACGGCTTGTTGTCGGTCATGACCTTGAAGCCGTTGTCCCAATACGCGAGGCCGACGATGCCCTTCGGTTCGAGCTTCTTGAACAAGCCTTGCCCGATCGGCCCTTCGGTCACGCGCGCGAGCACCGCCTTGTCGGGAAAGATGTAGGGCAGATCGAAGGCCTCGAATTCCTTGACCCCGAGCGGTCCGAATTTCGACACCGAAGGCGCGAGCATCTGCACCGCGCCGAGTTGCAGCGCTTCGAGTTCTTCCTTGTCTTTGTAAAGCTGGCTGTTCGGATAGACCTCGACCTTCACGCGCCCTTTGGTGCGTTCTTCGGCAAGTTCCTTGAAGCGCTGCGCGCCCTTGCCCTTGGGCGTATCGGGCGCGACCACATGGCTGAACTTGATGACGATCGGGGCTTGCTGCGCGAACGCGAGCGTCGAAGCCAGCGCGAGCACGACGGACACAACGAAAGACTTCATCACCTGTCTCCTAAAAATGGCGGCCCGTGTTCGGGCTCTTGGGTTGCAACCAACGGTTGAAGCAATTCACTCGGTAACGCGGGCGCGGCGCAGCATGCGTTCGGCCAACAGCACGACGGGGCGATCGACCATGCGGCCATCGACCTGGATCGCCCCACCGGACGCGCCGCGCGCCGCGGCCAGCACACGCTCGGCCCAGGCCTGCTCGTCGGCGCTCGGCACGAAGGCCGCGTGCACCGGTGCCACCTGGGCCGGATGGATGCACAGCTTGGCGCCAAAGCCCAGGCGCAAGGCCCGCTCGGCTTGCGCGCCGACGCGCCCGGAATCGCGAAAGTCGGCGGTCACGCCGTCGATGGGCGGCGGCAGCCCGGCCAGACGCGAGGCGAGCACGAGTTCGAAACGCGCGGGCAGAAGTTCACTTTCATCGGCACCGCAGCGCATGCCCAGATCGGCCTGCAGATCGATGTGCCCGAACGCAAGTCGATTGACGACGCCGCTCGCCGCCAGCGCGCGCGCGGCGGCCAAGCCTTGCGCCGACTCGATCAGGGCGATCAGATCGGACACCGGCGCGAGTTGCGCACGCATGCGCACCAGCGCCGGCACGCTCTCGGCCTTGGGGACCAGCACCGCGCCCGGCGCCAGGCGCGCGCACAAGACGATATCGGGTTCAAAGTCTGTGCTGCCCGGTGCGTTGACGCGCACCACGACGCGCGCGGCCAAGCCCGCGGGCATGGACGCGAGTTCGGGCCAGGCCGCTGCGAGCGCCGCACGCGCCTGCGCCTTGGCGCCGGGTGCGACCGCGTCTTCGAGGTCGATGACCACCGCATCGGCGCCGCTCGCGAGCGCTTTCGCATAGCGCTCGGGCCGGTCGGCGGGCACGAACAGAAAGCTGCGTGCTTCGCGCAACGGATTCATCGGCGCGCTCCGTTGCCACAGCCGCAGGGCGGGGCCGCGCGCTGATTCATGCGCGCGCTCCGAGCAGATCACCCACGCGCGGCGCGGCGGCAATGTCCCAGACCCGCGCGAGCGCCGCGCGGATTTCGTCGGCGCTCGCGCCCCCGCTGTACTCGGCCAGGCGCAGCGCCTTGGCGGTGATCTCGTCGCGCGACAAGGTGTTGCCGGGGTCGCCCTTGGGCTCGTCCACCCGGCCATGCAACACACGGCCGTCGGTGGTGCGCACCGTCACCTTGCCGATCCAGCGGACCGGATACTTGGCATCCACTTCGGCGTCGAGTTCCATCGTCACCAGATCGCGCAAGCGCGCGGTCTCGGCCTCGCGGAAATGCTGTTCAAACTCTTGCAGTCCGGCACGCTGGAAGCGTGCGATCAGCGCGAGTACCGTGCCCATCGAAAACTTCGATTGATGCACGGTCGCCGGATCGACGACCGCGCCCAACACATCGATCGCGCCTTGATGCACATGGGTCGTCACCTGGGCGATGTCGGCCGGCTTGAGGCCATGGGTCGTCACCACTTGCAGCAAGGCATCGGCCGCCGGATGGGTGTGGCGGCACGAGGCGTGGAATTTGAACGAGGTTTCGGCCGTGGCCCAACGCGTGCCGAGACGATCGACGAGCTTGGCTGCATCGGCATCGCTCGACATGCCGGCCGCCATGCCTTGCCGCCCTTCGAGGATTTGCTTGGCGCCGGTGAAACCGTCGCGCGCGAGCCAGGCCGCCATGAGGCCGGCGCTGGCCGCATGCGCGGTATGCAACTGCTTGGAATCGGCCGCGTCGCGCAAGAACTCCCACAAGCCCGCGGCCTGGGTGCCGCCCGAGCCGATCGCATCGCGCATCTGCGCGGCGTTCAACCCCAGCACCCGCCCGGTGGCGACGGCTGCCGCAACTGTGCCCGCGGTGCCGGTGGTGTGGAAGATGCGGTAATGCGAACGGCCGAGAAATTCGCCGACGCGGATGCCGACTTCATAACCGGCCACCGCGGCGGTCAGGAGCGTGCGGCCGTCCGCGCCTTGTGCTTGCGCTGCCGCGAGCGCGGCCGGAAACACCACCGCAGCCGGATGAAAGACCGAGCCGTTGTGCACATCGTCCTGCTCGGCCACATGCGATGCGGCGGCATTGACCATGGCCGCGAACATCGGCGACGAATGCGTGCGCGTGGCGATGACTTCGCATGCACCGGTCTGCGGCCCCATCGCCTGCGCATAGCGCGCGATGCTCATGACCGCGCGAGCGCCATGGCCCGCGACGGCCGAGCCCAGCCAATCGGCGAGCAGGTCTTCGGCGCGGCGCACGACGGGTGCGGGAATGTCTTCAAAGCGCAGGGTCGCGGCGAATTGCGCGAGCGCGGCGCTTGGACCTTGCGCAGCGGGCTGCGCCGATGCGGCGGACGCAGCGGACGCAGCGGACGCAGCGGCAGGCGCTGCGGGCGTGGCGGATGATCGGGCGGGCGGTTTCGCGGTCGTCATGGCAGGTTCTTTCGCGCCGCGTTCAGATCGCGCCGACGGCGCGCATCTGCGCACGCCGGTCTTCGGCGAAGCCCAGCTCGCTCAAGATGGCGTCGGTGTGTTCGCCAACCGCGGGAATCGCGTCCATGCGATAGGCGTAGGCGTCGTTCGCGCCGGGCGGCAACAAGGCGGGCACCGCGCCCACCGGCGAGGCAACATCGGTCCAGCGCCCGCGTGCGGCCAATTGCGGATGCGCCCAGACTTCCTCCATGGTGTTCATGCGCGCATTGGCGATCTGCGCGCGGTCGAGGCGTTCGACCACCTGCTCGACATTGAGCGCGGCGAAGATGCCGGTGATGATGGCCGCGAGTTCCGCGCGCCTTTCATGCCGGCGCGCATTGGCATTGAAGCGTTCGTCTTGCGCGAGCGCGGGCTGTTCGAGCACGGTCTCGCAAAACGCCACCCATTCGCGTTCGTTCTGCAGGCCCAGCATCACCGTCTTGCCGTCACCGGCCTGGAACGGGCCATACGGATAGATGGTGGCGTGGGTCGCGCCAGAACGCGCGGGTGCGCTCGCGCCCTGGTAGGCGTAATACATCGGGTAGCTCATCCATTCGGCCAGGGCTTCGAGCATCGAAACATCGATATGGCTGCCCTCGCCCGTCTTGCCGCGCTGGAGCAGCGCCGCGAGGATGCCGGTGTAGGCATACATGCCGGCCGCGATGTCGGCGATCGAACAGCCGGCCTTCGACGGTTCGTCGGGCGTGCCGGTCACGGAAAGAAAACCGGCTTCGCTTTGGATCAACAAGTCGTAGGCTTTTTTGTCGCGATAAGGGCCGTCGTTGCCATAGCCCGAGATGTCGCAAACGATGAGCCGCGGATGCGCGGCGCGCAAAGCGTCGGCACCCAGGCCCATGCGCGCGGCCGCCCCCGGCGCGAGGTTCTGCACCAGCACATCGGCCTTGGCGATCAGGGCTTTCAAGACCGCGAGCGCATCGGGCTGTTTGAGGTCGAGCGTGAGGCTTTCCTTCGAGCGATTGACCCAGGTGAAATGCGAAGACATCCCGTTCACGCGGGTGTCGTAAGCGCGCGCGAAATCGCCCGCGCCCGGGCGCTCGACCTTGATGACGCGCGCGCCGAGGTCGGCCAATTGGCGCGTGCAGAACGGCGCGGCGATCGCATGTTCGAGCGAAATGACGGTGATGCCTTCGAGCGGTCTGACCATGGCGTGCTCGCTTCAGAACGACCGCGGCAGCCCGAGCACATGCTCGGCCACGTAGGAATAGATGAGGTTGGTCGAGATCGGCGCCACCTGATACAAGCGGGTCTCGCGGAATTTGCGCTCGACATCGTATTCGCAGGCGAAGCCGAAGCCGCCATGGGTTTGCAGGCAGACATTGGCCGCTTCCCACGAAGCCTTGGCCGCGAGGTGCTTGGCCATGTTGGCTTGCGGGCCGCAGGCCGCGTGCGCATCGAACAAACGGCAGGCTTCGAAGCGCATCAGGTTCGCGGCCTCGACCTCGATGTAAGCCTCGGCGATCGGGAATTGCACGCCCTGGTTCTTGCCGATCGGGCGGTCGAAAACCACGCGCTCGTTCGCGTATTTGGTGGCGCGGTCGATGAACCAATAGCCGTCGCCGATGCATTCGGCGGCGATCAGGGTGCGCTCGGCATTGAGCCCGTCGAGGATGTATTTGAAGCCCTGGCCTTCTTCGCCGATCAGGTTCTCGACCGGAATCTCGAGGTTGTCGAAAAACACCTCGTTGGTCTCGTGATTGACCATGTTGAGGATGGGCCGCACCGTCATGCCATGGCCGATGGCCGCATGCAGATCGACCAGAAAGATCGACATGCCTTCGGACTTGCGCTTGACCTGATCGAGCGGCGTGGTGCGCGCGAGCAGGATCATCAAATCGGAATGCTGGATGCGCGAAATCCAGACCTTTTGGCCGTTGACCACATAACGGTCGCCTTGCTTGGTCGCGGTGGTCTTGAGCTTGGTGGTGTCGGTGCCGGTGGTCGGCTCGGTCACCGCCATCGATTGCAGGCGCAGCTTGCCGCTCGCAATGGCGGGCAGGTAGCGGCGCTTTTGCGCTTCGCTGCCATGGCGCAGCAAGGTGCCCATGTTGTACATCTGACCGTGGCACGCGCCCGCGTTGCCGCCGCAACGGTTGATCTCTTCCATGATGACCGAGGCTTCGGCCAGGCCCAGGCCCGAGCCGCCGTATTCGCCCGGAATCAGGGCCGCGAGCCAGCCCGCTTCGGTCAATGCGTTGACGAACTCTTCGGGATAACCGCGCGCTTCATCCACGCGCTGCCAATACGCGCTGTCGTAATGGCCGCACAGGTCGCGCAGGGCTTCGCGCAATTCCTGGTAGGCGTCGTGCCGTTCGGCATGCTTCATTGCGTCTTCCTCAAACCAGCGTGGCGGTGCCCGTCATTGCGAGCGAACCGTCGTCGTGTTGAACCCAGAGTTGGATGGTCTTGCCGTCGGCCGCGGGCTGGCCGCAGACCGCGAACGGCGCGATGTCGAACACCGGCGCCACCGCCTTGAAACTGAAGGCCGCGAGCCGCGTGGCCGGCATTTGGCGGCGCACGAGGTCCACCATCAGCGTGGCGCACAACGGCCCGTGCACGATGAGACCCGGATAACCCTCGACCTCGGTGACGTAACGGCGGTCGTAATGGATGCGATGGCCGTTGAAGGTGAGCGCCGAATACCGGAACAGCAGCACATCGTCGGGCACCAGGGTGCGCATCCAGGCCGGGTTCGCGGGGGCCGCTTGCGGCGCCGGCGCGGGCGCGCCCGGCACCGGCAGATCGCGATAGACGATGTCGTGCTCTTCGGTCAGCGCCACGCCTTGCGCGTTGGCGTATTCATGCCGCACGCACACGAACACCAGCGCGCCACTGCGCCCGCTCTTTTGTTCCACCGACACGATGCGCGAATGGCGCGTGACGGTTTCGCCCAGGCGCAAAGACGCGCGCCATTCGAGCCGGCTGCCGGCCCACATGCGGCGCGGCAAAGGCACCGGCGGCAAGAAGCCCCCGCGCTTCGGATGGCCATCGGGCCCGAGTTCGCTTTGGCGCGCCATCGGCAGGAAATACAGCCAATGCCACAAGGGCGGCAGCTCGGTGCCGGGCGCATAGGTGCCGTCGTCGCGGTCCAGCGTGGCCGCGAGGCCTTGCGCGGGCGCGCTCGCCAGCAGATCGGTGCGGTCTTCGGTGCGGCCGACCCAGGCGCTGAGGTCGGGCGTGGGCGTGGAAATCGTCGTCATGGCGGGCATTCTTTTGCGCACCGCGCCGCAACAACAATCTGCATTTTCGGCAAGCACCCTTCGGAAATTCCGAAGGCTCGCTAGAATGCCCCGATGCAACTGAGCCTGACCGATCTGCGCCTGTTCGTGCGCACCGCCGAGCACGCGAGCCTGACCAAGGCCGCGGCCGCCATGCATCTATCGCTGGCCGCCGCGAGCGCGCGCATCAAGGCGCTCGAAGGCCAGACCAAACTCCAATTGCTTTACCGCGAAGCGCGCGGCGTGCGCCTTACGCCGGCCGGCGAAGCCTTTTTGCACCATGCGCGCGTGATGCTGCAACAGGCGCAGCGCATGCAAGGCGACCTCAACGAATACGGCAGCGGCTTGCGCGGCCATGTGCGCGTGTTTGCCAACACCACCGCGGTGACCGACTTCATGCCCGAAGTGCTCGCGCGCTTTCTGGCCGAGCACCCCGATGTGAATGTGGACCTGCAGGAACGCTCCAACGCCGAGATCGTGCGCGCGGTGCGCGACGGCAGCACCGACATCGGCATCGTGGCCGGCAAGGTCGAGGCCGAAGGCTTGCAGCTCATCCATTTCAGCACCGACCGGCTGGTGCTCGTGACGCCCAAGCAGCACCGCTTTGCGCGCCGCAAGCGCATCGCGTTCGCCGAGACCCTGGGCGAAGACCATGTGGGCATGCACGAAGGCAGCACCATCCACAGCTTTCTCAACCGCATCGTCGAGCAGATGGACGGCCATTTGAAACTGCGCATCCAATTGCGCGGCTTTGACGCGATGTGCCGCATGATCGAAGCGGGCGTGGGCATCGGCATCGTGCCCGAATCGGCTGCGCTACGGCATCAGAAGACGATGGCGATCGCGCTGGTCGCGCTCAGCGACGATTGGGCCGTGCGCGAGCGGTATGTGGTGGTCAGGGACTTGGAGGCGTTGCCGGGGTTTTCGAGAGAATTGGTCGAGGCGGTAACCGAGAGAAGTAAGGCGCGCGAATGAGATGTGAAAACAAGCTCTCGCTTCTCCGACTCATTCTCAAGCCGAGAGCAGTGGTCAATAGCGGATCCTATAGCTAGAATCTCGGCATCAATTACGCGAGTGGTAGCTAATCTGGGCTATCAATGTCCGGCGTTTCGCAGGACTGCGTTGTGGTGGACGGCATCTACGGCACGAAGTACAGGGCCGGCGAGCCGGCCCTGTACTTCGTGCCTAACTTCAAGGTAATTGAGCGTGGCTAGTAACCCCCTGGATCAACTGATAGACACAGTCGATCCAGGGGCTTGCCGCCTTATTAACGTTCCGGACCGTATTTGGGTCTTCGGCGGACCGTGTGTGGAACGGTCCTTACCAGTTGCATCGCTACGCGACTCATTTTGGAGATGTGCGCTTGAGCACCACGCTCCTCGAGAATGGTTCGCCGGACTAGATCGACCAGAGAATTATCAGGATTGGTGGGCGTTCTCTGGCTACAGTGATCTCTTGGAATTCGAACGTGATGCGTGCTACCTATCGCGAGCGATTATCCTATTTTCTGAGTCTCCGGGCTCACTAGCCGAGTTGGGCTCATTGGCAATCGATGATTCTATCCTTCCAAGACTTAGCGTTGTCGTCGAGCGACGGTACCTTCAAAGCGACAATCGAATATCGTTTCTAAATCTCGGGCCATTTGCACGCGTCGAGAAACACGGGAATCAATGCGTAATTGATGATGCTCCAGATCACGAGATCGCCCCAATCGACCTCGATGCACTTGTTCAATCTGTTGAAGATTGGTTGCCGAAAATCCCGCATGCGACGAAATTTAGGCTCGCAAATCCAACTCACCGCTTGATGTTAGTGGCCGATCTAGTCGACTTATTGTTGGTCACAAAACCTCAAGACATTCAACAAGTGCTGCGGCATTTCAATGTTCATTTTGATGACGCAGCGCTACAGAAGGCAATTAAGCTCTTAGCTTTCTTCAAGCTACTTAAGATTGAGCAACGCGGGTCTGAATCCTTTATCGTTCGAAATAGCACGAGCGGCGCTCCGTGGATTGACTACACTGCCGTACAAGAAAAGCCGGCTTTCGATCGGACTCGCTTCAAGGCAATTTTTTCGGACTGGATTAAAGCCGATATTCGTCGCAGCTCAATTCTGGAGAGGCCATAATGAGTTTCTCCCGGGAAGCTTTATTTGAACGTCTTTTAGAGAAAACCCCATTCTCTCCGCGCGAGTTGTCAATTCTCATCGCTACTGCACCGAACCGCTACAAAGATCATTACATCGAGAAAAGAAATGGACGGGGCAAACGTTTAATTTCTCAACCAACGGCTGAGCTAAAGCTACTCCAGCGCATTTTGATCGCTCATGAGCTTTCTAATCTTCAAATTCATGATGCGGCAACCGCTTACAGACGCGGAGGTTCAATCAGAGACCACGCCATTCCACATGCGGGAGAACGCTACCTGCTTAAGCTGGACTTCAAAGATTTTTTTCCGAGCTTAAAAGAACAAGCGCTCAAACATTGCCTGAATCGCGACACAGATTATTCGGAAATCGAGCTTTGGATGCTCTCTCAGCTGCTTTTAAGAAGGCCGAGTAGTAGCGCGAAACTTTGCCTATCTATTGGAGCCCCGAGTTCTCCGCATATCTCCAATTATCTAATGTATGAGTTCGATGTCGCAGTTGCCAAGCTCTGTCGTTCTGGCGGTGCCAATTACACGCGATACGCAGATGACTTAGCCATCTCCACATCTCTTCCAGGTAGGCTTGACGAAATTCAAAATTCAATCCGGAATTTGCTAGACCGAATGAGTTATCTCGGTTTGAAATTCAACGAAGAAAAAACGGTGAATGTATCGACGAAAAGTCGTCGAACCTTGGTTGGTCTAACGCTTTCTAATGAAGGTCATGTTTCTATAGGTCGAGATGCTAAGCGGCGATTGCGTGCAGCCATGCACTCCTGCGTCAATGGCAATCTGACAGCCGATGAGGTTATGAAACTGCGTGGAACACTTTCATTTGTTTTATCAGTCGATTCAAAATTCGTGAAAGAGCTTTGTGCGCGATATGGATTTCGTTCAGTACAAGACGTTGGCTCTTCCAAGCAATAGGCCAGTTACGACGCATTTGCGTTGCACGCGCTGGCACTTTCAACGAACGGAGCGCAGCAAGCGAATTGAGTGATTTTCAGACTAAGAGGCGAGGGGGGATTCATGATCGTACGACACACAGCGACTGACATGTCCGATCTCACGCCACCCTCGGCAACACCTCACGCTCAATCGCCTTACCCGACTCCAGCATCGCCACCTTCAGGTCGTAACTGCTTTGCAGATTGATCCAGAACTCGGGCGTGGTGCCGAAGTAGCGCGCCAGCCGTAGTGCGGTGTCGGGCGTGATGCCGCGCCGTTCGCGCACGATGTCGTTGATGCGCGGCGCGGGCACGCGCAGCGCAATGGCAAGCGCGTGCGCGCTCATGCCCAGGGGCACAAGGTATTCCTCGCGCAAAATCTCGCCCGGATGGATCGGGCGCATGCCGTTCTTGGGTGAGGTACGAGTAGCCATATCGCCGCAATGTATAACGCTCGCCGTTAAACGGCAATCGACTGGTCACGCAAGCGCGCTACGCTAGCGCCTTCACCGCTTTCCACCGCCCACCGGAGCCCGCCATGCCCCAGACCTTCACCCTCGGCCCGAACACCCCGCCGCTCAACCGCCTGGGCTTCGGCGCCATGCGCATCACCGGCCCCGGCGTCTGGGGCGAGCCCGATGACCGTGCCGAGGCGCTGCGCACGCTGCGCCGGCTGCCGGCGCTCGGCGTCAATTTCATCGACACCGCCGATTCCTACGGGCCCGATGTGTCGGAGGAATTGATCCGCGAGGCGCTGCATCCGTATGGCGCCGATCTGCTGATCGCGACCAAGGCGGGCTTGACGCGCACCGGGCCCAACCGCTGGATTCCGCTCGGCCGGCCCGACTATCTGATTCAACAGGCGCACAAAAGCCGACGCCGTCTGGGCGTCGAGCAGATCGGTCTCTGGCAATTGCATCGCATCGATCCGACCGTCCCGCGCGACGAGCAATTCGGCGCGATCAAAGCCTTGCTCGACGAAGGCGTGATCCGCCATGCGGGCCTGAGCGAGGTGTCGGTCGCGGACATCGAGGCCGCGTCCAAGGTGTTCAAGGTGGCCACGGTGCAGAACCGCTACAACCTCGTCGATCGCAACAGCGAAGACGTGCTCGCGCATTGCGAGCGCGCGGGCATCGGCTTCATTCCGTGGTATCCGCTCGCGGCCGGCGATCTGGCGAAGCCGGGCGGCGTGCTCGACACGGTGGCGCAGCGCCATGGCGCCACGCCGGGGCAGATCGCGCTTGCGTGGCTGCTCAAGCGCAGCCCGGTGATGCTGCCGATTCCGGGCACGGCCAAGGTGGCGCACCTCGAAGAGAACATGGCCGCGGCGCGCATCGTCTTGAGCGATGCCGACTTCGCCGCGCTCGATGCGGCGGGCAAGGCGCAGGGCGCGCAGGCTTAGGCATAAGGCCACATCGGGAATAAGGATTCGCGCTGGCGGGCACTTAGTTGCACCACGAACGGGCAGGTTCCGCGTCACCCCTCCTCAATGAGTACCCTCGTTTTAGTGGTGCGCTGCGACGCGCGCTAAACGCACGAGAAGTGCGACCGATTCACGGCGCAACTCTTCGGCTTCAACACCACGATGCGCGGCCAGAATCCGGCAAATCCGCCTGTTGCCGAAATGGAGCGCAGCATGAACGCAGCCGTTTCTCCGGCCGTCGATCGACGCCCGTCCCTGGACCGTGGCACGCACGACGTTCCCGAATTCTTCCGCTATCACGGGATCATGGCCCTGGGGATACGCGCGTTCAGAAGCATCGGCTTTCCGGCCAAGTCGCTCAGCGTGTCGGCGGCGTTCCTCGCGCCGATCATCATCTTGGCCGCGTCGTTGTGGAACACCTCCTCGACCAACATCGAGTTCTCATCGCGCGAACGGCTGGGCGTCACCTATGTGCGCGCGCTGCTGCCGGTGATCGATGCCGCGCAAAACCAGCGCCGCGCGGCCACCGCCAAAGCGGCGGACCTTTCCGAGGCGCAACAGCGCGTCGCCAAGGCGATGCAGTCTTTGGGCAAGGTGCAAGACGAACTTGGCGTCCAGCTCGACACCACGGCCGATTGGACCCGGCTGCGCGGCCTGAATGACGGCATCGCGGCGCAACCGGTGCGCGGCGACGCCGCGGGCACCTTCACCGCGCACACGGCCTTCGTCGAATCGCTGCTGGGCTTGCTGAACAATGTAGCCGACCATTCCAACCTGACCCTCGATCCGGATGTTGCGACCTTTTATTTGACCGAAGCCGCGGTCATCCATCAGCCGATGCTGATCGAGCAATTGGGCCGGCTGCGCGGCCTGGGCAATGCGCTCATGCGCACCGGCACGAAGACGCCGGCCCAGCACGATCTGATGACCAAGGCCTATGCCTTCGCCGAGGCCCATGAGGCCAACATCGAGCGCGCCTTGCAGCGCGCGGCAGCCGGCGATCCGTCACTCAAGAATGAAGTCCGGCTCGAGGACGCCATCACGGCCGGCGCGAGCTTTCTCGCGCTGGTGAACACACAAGTGCTCGAAGGCACGCCCAAGGGCGATGCCGACGCCTTCGTGGCGGCGGGCAATGCGGCCATCGGGGCTCATTACAGCGGGATCGACCGTGAACTGACTTCGCTCGACACGCGCCTGGCCGCGCGCGTGAAGCAGTTGCAGACCACCTTGTGGACCCAGATCGCCGTGTCCTTGGCCAGCGTGGCGATCGCCTGCTATCTGCTCGTGGCCTTCTACCGCGTGACCCAGGGCGGCATCGCCGAGGTGGCGCGGCAACTCGACCAAATGTCGCAAGGCAACCTGACGCTGCGTCCGCGCCCTTGGGGCCGCGACGAAGTGGCGCAACTGATGAACACCGTCGCCGCGACGCTCGACTCTTTGCGTCGCATCGTGAGCCAGGTGCGCTCGGGCGCCGACGAGATCCAGACCGCGAGCCAGGAAGTCGCGACCGCGTCGGTGGACCTGTCGCGGCGCACCGAAGAGACCGCGGCGCAACTCCAACGCACCTCGGCCGCGATGACCGAGATCAGCGGCACGGTCGAGAACACCGCGCAGACCGCCGCCGGCGCTTCCGATCTGGTGGCGCGCAATGCGGCGGTCGCCGAACAAGGCGGCGTCGAGGTCGGGCGCGCGGTCTCGACCATGGGTGAAATCCAAGCGTCGTCGGCGCGGATCGGCGAGATCGTCGGCACCATCGACGGCATCGCCTTCCAGACCAACATCCTCGCGCTCAATGCGGCGGTGGAAGCGGCGCGCGCGGGTGAGCAAGGGCGCGGCTTCGCGGTCGTCGCCAGCGAGGTGCGGGCCTTGGCCCAGCGCTCGGCCTCGGCGGCCAAAGAGATCAAGGTCCTGATCGGCTCCAGTGTCGGGCAGGTTGAAAGCGGCGCGCGCGTGGTCGGCCAGGCCGGCGAAACCATGCGCCAGATCGTCGATGGCGCGGCCCATGTGAAGAACCTGATCGCCGAGATCAGCAACGGTGCCCGCGAGCAGACCTCGGGGCTGGCGCAGATCGGGCAATCGGTCGATCACCTCGACACCATGACCCAGCAGAACGCGGCCCTGGTCGAACAAACCGCCGCCGCCGCGGCTTCGCTCAAGGAAAACGCGCGCCGGCTCAACGAAGAGATGGCCTTCTTTCGCGTGAGTTGAGCGGCCGGCGGGGAAGCGTCAAGGCGTGATCGCGCGCCGGACCACGCGGCCGATCGTCAGGCCTTGGGCCAGCGTCGAGAACACGACCACGCAATAGGTCAACGCGAGCACCGTATCGCGCTGCGGCCCGGCCGGCAGCGATAGCGCGAGCGCGACTGAAATGCCGCCGCGCAAGCCGCCCCAGGTCAGCACCTTCCATGCCCCCTGCGGCAGTTTGAAAGCGCCGCGCATCAGGTGCACCGGCAAGCCGACCGTGACATAGCGCGCGAACAAGGTCATGGCAATGGCCACCAGCGCCGCGACCAGCACATTGGCATTGAAGGTGATGAGGAGCACCTCCATGCCGATCAGCACGAACAACAGCGCGTTGAGGATTTCATCGACGAGTTCCCAGAACAGATCGACGTAATGCCGGGTCGTGTCGGACATCGCATAGGCGCGCCCATGGTTGCCGACCAACAGGCCGGCCACGACCATCGCGAGCGGACCCGACACATGCAAGTGGCTCGCCAAGGCGTAGCCGCCCATCACCGCGGCCAAGGTGAGCAACACCTCGACTTGGTAGTTGTCCACGCTCTTGAGCAAGCGATAGGTCAGGTAGCCGAGCACCAAGCCGAACAACAAGCCGCCACCGGCTTCATGCAGCAGCAATTCGAAGGCATGGCCGGCATCGGGTGCGGCGCCTTTGGTCAGCACGCCGAGCAGCAGCGCAAAGATGACGACGCCGACGCCGTCATTGAACAAGGATTCCCCCGCGATCACGAGTTCGACGCTTTTGGGCGCGCCCGCGGTCTTGAGGATGCCCATCACCGCGATCGGATCGGTGGGCGAAATGAGCGCACCGAACAACAGGCAGTACAGCAAAGGGATCGGCAAGCCGACCCAGGGCAGTACGAGCCAGAGCCCGAAGCCGACCACGAGGGTCGAGGCCAGCGTCGAGACCATCGCCAGCGCGCCGACCTGCCAGCGATACGCGCGCAACTCGCTCAGATCGACATGCAGCGCGCCGGCGAACAGCAGCAGCGACAACATGCCTTGCAACAACACATCGGAAAAATCGATCGACCGCAGCAACGATTCTTCGTATTGGCGCAAGCCGTAATCGATTCCGATCGCGTCGAGGCCGACCAGGGCCAACGACATCGCGAGCGCGGTCACCATGACCCCGATGGTGGTCGGCAATCCGACGAAGCGATGGTTGATGTAGGCGAGCAGCGCGGTGACGACGAGACAAATGGCGGCGATGTCGAGCATGGAGCGGGCGGTCGAGGCGGGATCACGCAAAAGCGGGAGGTTAGCGCACCGACGCCCGACATGTCGGTGCGCGATGGCGCACACTACGCGCTCGCGCGCAACGCGCCCTCCTCCAAGAGAACCCGATGACCGAAAGACTCTGGCTCAAGAGCTACCCCGCCGGCATGCCGGCCGACATCGACCCCGACCAATACCTCTCGATTCCCGATCTGTTCGAACAAAGCGCGCGCCGGTTCGCCGACCGGCCGGCGTTCGACAACCTGGGCCATCTGGCGACCTACGCCGAGGTCGATCGGCTGGCGCGCGATTTCGCGGGCTATCTGCAAAGCCTGCCCGGCGCGGCGCCGGGCGCGCGCGTGGCGGTGATGTCGCCCAATCTGCTGCAATTCCCGGTCGCCCTGCTCGGCATCCTGCGCGCCGGGCTGGTCGCGGTGAATGTGAATCCGCTGTACACGCCGCGCGAACTCGAACATCAGCTCAAGGATTCGGGTGCGATCGCGATCGTGGTGGTCGAGAATTTCGCGCAGGTCGTCGAACAGGCGATCGCGCATACCCAGCCGTTGCAAGTCATCACGACCCAGGTCGGCGACCTGCTGCCCGCGCCCAAGCGCTGGCTCGTGAACTGGGTCGCCAAGCGCGTGAAGAAGTTGGTGCCGGCCTGGAACATCGCGGGCAGCGTGCGCCTGCGCGACGCGCTCGCCCAAGGCGCGCGGGCCGGTTTCGAGCCGGTGCCGATCGCGCGCGAAGACCTCGCGCTGCTGCAATACACGGGCGGCACCACGGGCGTGAGCAAGGGCGCGATGCTGACCCATCGCAACATCCTCGCCAATGTGGCCCAGACCGGCACCTGGATCTCGCAGCATTTCGTCGCCGGCCAAGAGGTCGCGATCGCGCCCTTGCCGATGTATCACATCTTCGGGCTGACCTCGATGCTGTGCTTCGTGCAATGGGGCTGTCTGATCGTGCTCATCGCCAACCCGCGCGACCTGCCCGGCTTCATCAAGGAACTGGGGCGGCGCAAGTTCAGCGTGCTCACCGGCGTCAACACCTTGTTCAACGGGCTCTTGCATGCGCCGGGCTTCGCCGAACTCGATTTTTCGTCGCTCAAGGCGGTGATCGGCGGCGGCGCGGCGGTGCAGGAATCGGTGGCCAAACGCTGGCAGGAAGTGACCGGCCATTACATCACCGAGGCCTACGGCCTGACCGAAGCCTCGCCGGCGGTCTGCGCGAATCCGCTCGACGAGCCGTGGAACGGCGCGGTCGGCCTGCCCTTGCCCTCGACCGAAGTCTCGATCCGCGACGACGCCTTCAACGCGCTCGCGCCTTGGCTCGGCGACGACGCGCGCGAGGCCCACACCGGCGAGTTATGCGTGCGCGGCCCGCAAGTGATGAAAGGCTATTGGAATGTGCCCGACGAATCGGCGCGCGTGCTGCGCGATGGCTGGTTGCGCACCGGCGATCTGGGCCACCTGGACGGACGCGGCTATTTCACGATCACCGACCGGCAAAAGGACTTGATCCTGGTCTCGGGCTTCAATGTCTATCCGAACGAGATCGAGAGCGTGGTCGCCGCGATGCCGGGCGTGCTCGAATGCGGCGTCTGCGGCGTGCCCGACGAACGCACCGGTGAAGCGGTCAAGGTCAGCATCGTGCGGCGCGACCCGGCGCTCACCAAGGAGGCGGTGGTCGCGTATTGCAAGACCCAGCTCACGGGCTACAAGCTGCCGCGCCACATCGAATTCCGCGACGCGCTGCCCAAATCCTCGGTCGGCAAGGTCTTGCGCCGCGCCTTGCGCGACGCGCCGCCCAACTAAGGCCTGGGCTTCGCCGGCGGCGGCTATTCGAGTTCGCCGCTTGCGAGCAGGCGTTGCAGATCGGCCGCGCCGCCGATGAGCTGGCCCGCGACGAACACCATCGGAAACGTCGGCCAGCCGGTCCACATCTTGAACGCGAGACGCCGGCGCCATTGGCTGAAATAACTGCCGTACTCCAGATACGCGTAGGCGATGCCGGCGCCATCGAGCGCCCGGCGCGCGCGCCGCACGAAAGGGTTTTGCGCCATGCCGACGACCACCACCCGATGCTTGGCGTTGGCGGCTTCGACTTCGGCGATCAGTTCGGCGCCGTACCCGGCGATGCGCGCGCGGATGGCGGGGTGCAGTCGGGCTTCGTCAAGAATGGGACGCGGCATGTTGGACCTTTGCGGAGAAGAGAACGCGGCGCCCATGATGCGCCTCGGCGCGCATGAACCGGTATCGGCCGCGCGCTAGGATGGCGCCATGCTTGAGACTCCGCACACCTTCACCCCTTTGCAGACGGCGCTTGCGCATCCGGCGCCGCTTCGATTCGTTTTCCGCCAGCACGAATTGCTGTTGCGCGATGCCGACCTGGCCCTGCCCGATGCGCGCGCCTACGCCGCGCTGAATGTGCCGCCCGCGCAGACCGCGCCGGTCGGCTTGCTCGACGCGCAGTATTGCGAAGCGGCCTGGGTCGAGGCCGGCACCGAGGCCCCCGCCGGCCATGCGTTCCGGTCGATGCGCAGTCTGTTCGGCGTGGTCGACGACGGTTGGCTGGGCGTGGCCGGGCGCGCCTATCAATTGGCCGAATGGGCACGCACGCACCGCTTTTGCGGCGCTTGCGGCGCGCCGATGGCGCCGCTCGCGGGCGAGCGCTGCATGCGCTGCGCGGCCTGCGGGCATAGCGCGTATCCGCGCATCTCGCCCGCGATGATGGTGTTGATCCGGCGCGGCGATGCCTTGCTGCTCGCGCGCCATGCGGCGCACGCCAATGCGCGCTATACGGCGCTGGCGGGCTTTCTGGAAGCCGGCGAATCGATCGAAGACGCGGTGCACCGCGAAGTGCATGAAGAAGTCGGCCTGCGCGTGCGCGATCTGCGCTATTTCGCGAGCCAGTCGTGGCCGTTTCCGCATTCGCTGATGATCGCCTTCACGGCCGAATACGCGGGCGGCGACATCAAGCTCGACGCCAACGAGATCACCGAAGCGCGCTGGTTCGGCCCCGGCGATCCATGGCCCGAGATTCCGGGCGAATATTCGATCGCCGCGGCGCTCATCAACGCGCATCGGCCCATGGCCAGATAGGGGCGCGATCGCGATTCAGCGCAACCCGGCGCCGATCAAGGTGCTGGTGCGTTGCACATCGTTGTCGAACACCGCGATCGACAGATCCGAGATCGGCGCATGCAGCAAGGCGCTGCGGGCGATCTCGACATTGCGCTCGAAGGTTTGCAACAAGGCCGCGCGTTCGGTGCGCGGCATGTCTTGCAACAAGGCGCTGACCAAGGCGTCGAGCGCGAGCAGGCTGCCTTTGAGTTCGCAGATGCGTTCGGTGGCTTCTTGCAGATTCTTCATTGCTGTCCCCCGAAATGAAAAAGCCGCGGCACCAGGCCGCGGCTTTCAGGTCGACCCGTAGACGAGTCGGCCAATACGTTCAGGCCGGAACGATGTTCGAAGCCTGCGGGCCCTTTTGGCCCTGGGTCACGTCGAACTTCACACGTTGGTTTTCGGCCAGCGTCTTGAAGCCGTTGCCCTGGATCTGGCTGAAATGGGCGAACAAATCCTTGCCGCCGTCATCGGGCGTGATGAAACCAAAGCCCTTGCCTTCGTTGAACCACTTCACGGTACCAGTTTGCGTTGCCATATCGATTCCTTTCGAGTCATACGCAATTCATACGCAGCAACATGCCGCGCAGTGCAGAGCTGCCAAGAGTCATCGATGGGGATTCGACCGGATCCGATCGGCGGCGCCGATGGAGAAACAGAGGAGACCTACTAGTGACGGTCTTATGCATGCCTACGAACCGGATAGTACGCGCTTTCTGCAAACCGCATACATCTTTATTTCATACCAGACGTTTCCGCCCTCCCGCCGACGCGGGATAAAGCCCGCGCGCCCAAGCCCCTGCCGGTTGCGGTGTGATAGGTTTGCCGCCTTCGCGATTCGCGGTCTGTACCCATCACGACGACATGACGAGCACTCTGTTTCCCCAGGCGTCGCAACGCGCCGCCGGCCCCGAGACCACCGACGACATCGCGGCGCAAACCGCGATCGTGATCGAGACCAACAACCTGCGCGGCGGCAATGGCGGCCTCGAAGCGGTCTGCACGAGCATGCTGCGCATCCTCGGCTTGCTCGGGCAGCAGACCATGCCGTTGACCAAGCTCGCGCAGATCATCATCACCCACGACGGCCTGAGCGCCGACATGTGCGCGCTGATGCGCGAACAAAGCGGCCTGCCGCTCGAATTCGCGCAGATCGAAGACACGACCGGCTATTACCGCGCCAAGAACGCGGGCTTCGCCGCGACCGATCCGGCACGCTGCCGGTATGTGCTGTTTGCCGATTCCGATTGCGAGCCCGACCCCGATTGGCTCGCGAACATCCTCGCGCCGTTCGCCAACCGGCCCGACCTCGGCGCCGTGGCCGGCCGCACCACCTATGTGGAAAACCTCGCGGGCACGGCGCTGACCTCGATGGACTTCTTGTACTTCCCGAGCCCGTTGCGCCCTGGCGCAACGCGCAACTTCTTCGCCAACAATGTGGTGTTCCGCCGCGATGTGTTCGAAGAACACGCCTACCAACGCGTGCTCGGCGTGTACCGCGCCAACTGCCAGATCCTCGGGCTGAACCTGCAAGCCGCGGGCGTGCCTTTGCATTTCGCCTACGACGCGCATACACACCACCGCCTGCCCGATACGCGCATGGAAGCCGTGAAACTGCGCTGGATGCGCGGCCAGGACACGGTCACGCTCACGCCGCATCTGGTGCGCGCCTATCTGCCCGGCTGGCTGCAATGGTTTGCGCACACCGGTCCGATCGCGCCGCTGGTGGTGCTCTGGTGCCGTTTGTTCTACAGCCTGCGCGCCTTCAACCGGCAAGGCCTGCCGCGCCTGCGCGGCTTCACCTGGCTCGGCGGGCTCGGCCTGGTGTTCGTGTTCTCGGCCGTCGACATGGCCGGCGCCATCGCGCGCGGCTTCGGCTATTCCACACTCGGCCGCCGGAATGAAGGCGACAATTTCGCGCTGTCGTACCACGCCAAGAATTCTCATTGAGGGCCGCCCGCCGACATTTGCCGCTGACGTTCACCGGACTATGGATACCCCCACGATGACGCGTTTTCTTCTTCGTCTGGCCTGTGCGGCCGGTCTCATTGGCTGCGCCTGGCAAGCCAGCGCCGAGAGCTACACCGGTCGCGGCGTCTTCCCGTTCGCCAGCAGCGCCGGCTGCCCGGTGCCGAGCCAGGCGGCCTGCAACCGCATCGCGCTCGACGATGCCGACACCCATGCGAGCCTCGACACCGCCGCGCACCAGATCGTGTTCGCGAACACGCGCAGCTACGACAAGAAGACCATGGTCGGCGATGTGGTGCTGCACGGCCATGGCAGCGCGGCCGACGGCCGGGTGGTGCCGCTGAGCCTGCATGTGTTCGTCTACAAGGACGACGACGCCTGGAAGATCAGCGCCCATGCCCATGCGCCGGTGCGCGGCAAGTTCAGCCAGATCGTGCTCGAGCCTTACACCCTGATGGTGATGGACGGCGGCACCGCCAAGGCCATCCTGACGCCCGACGAAGGGCTCAAGGTGATCGCCGATCCGTCGTTCGCGGCGCAAGTCGCGCGCGTCTTCGTGCAATTGCGCGACAACCGTACCAAGCCCGATGCGGCGCCCGATCTGACCATCGCGCTCGGCCTGGGCAAGGTCGCCAAATCGGTGGTGCGCGTGCAATTGCAGGCGCCCGCGGTCGCGGCCGATCAGACCTTTGAACAGCAGTTGCGCCACGGCACCTGGGCGGTGCGCCTGCAACCCTTGAGCAGCCAGGTTCCGCGCGAGACCGTGGCGCGCGACCTGTTCCTGTTCGGGCTCGAACGATTGCCGGTCGTGCAAGACGTGCTCACCAACGGCTTCAAGCACAAACTGCCGATGGTCATGGGCGCTGAAAACGGCGTCGGTTATGTGATCGTCGGCGAAACCCGCGTGGCCTACCCCGGCGCCGCCGATTCCGCGCTCGCCTTCTTGCAGAACAGTTTCATGGGCGAGATCGTGGCCTATCAACAGCAGACCCGCGCCGCGCATGGGCATTGAACCGATGGACGCGGCGCGTCCGGCGGCGGCGCCGCTGGCCTGCCTCGACGAACCCACGGCGCGCGGCTTCGCGCGCTTGCGCGCCTGGCTCGTCGATCGCATCAAGCGGCGCGCGCTCGTGCATTTGCATCGCACCCGCAGCGGCGAATTGCTCGTGCTGCGCATGTGCCTGATTGCCGAACGCGCGACCGAGGCGACCTTGCAGGCCGACCTCGCGCCCACCGCGCCCGACTGGCTGCAAAAGCAGATCGCCTGGCATCTGGCCGAAGAACAGAACCATGTGCGCCTGTTTGCCGACGAGATCGCCAAGCGCGGCGCGCCGGTCGATCTGAACGCCCGCCCCGACTGGATCAGCGCGCGCAAGATCGCGCGTTGGCGCGCGCTCGCCTTGCACCATGCGCCGCGCTTTCAGGCCGGCGTGCTGGTGCCGACCTATGCGGTGGGCATGTGCGCCGAGCAGATGGCCACGCGCGTGGTCAAGCGCCATGTCGAGACCATCGGCGCTGCGCATCCGCTCGCGCCCGTGCTGCATCAGGTGCTCGACGACGAAGACAAGCATGTGCGCCTGTGCCGCGCCACCTTGCAACGCGCGGTGCGCCCCGAAGAGGAAGCGGCGCTGGCCGCCTTGCTGGCCGAGGTGCGCGCGATCGATCGCGGCTGGGGTGTGCGCGGCGCGCTCTGGATGTACGCGGCGGGCCTCGCCTACCGCTTGCGCCCGGGCGAACCGGCGGGCGCGCAAGCCGGCGCATGAAGCTGCTGTACCTGGCCACCGCCGACGCGCGCGGCCATCTGATGCGCGCGCAATTGCTGACCCATGCGCTGCGCGCCCAGGGCATCGATGTCGATGTGCTCACCACCTCCGATGAAGGCGCGCGCTTTCTGGCCGGCTTCGGCATCGAAGCGCCGGTGCTGTCGCGGCATTACGCGGTCGTCTTCGACGCCCAGCAGAACATGCTGCGCCGTGAGACTGACCGCAACATCGCGCGCTATGTGTTCGACCCGCGCCGTTGCCTCAAAGACCTCGGCACCCTGCGCCGTCTGGCGCGCGACGCCGACCTCGTCATCAACGATTCGTTTCATCCGGCCTTGTTGATCCTGGGCACGCTGCCGGGCTGGCGGCGCAAGGTCGTGCATGTGTTCGGGCGCAGCCTGCGCGATGCGCTCGAAGCGAATTTCGAAGGGCGTTCGCATGCCTGGATCGCGCGCGGCTTCGCCCGCATCATCGCGTGGGAGATCGGTTCGGCGCGCGCCGCGCTCACCCATGATTTCGCTTTCGAGGCGGTGCGCAACGAAGGCGCGCGTGCGCATTTTTTGCCGACGCCGGTCGCGCTCGCCGCGCGCAGCCTCGATGCGCCCTGCGACGCCGCGGTCTATCTGAATCCGCATTTTCGCGATCCGGCAATCGCGCAGGCGATCGAGGCCGGGGTGCAGGCCGCACAACTGAGCGCGCATCGCGTCGGCGAGGGCTATGCCGAGCGCGCCGGCTGGCTGGCCCAGGACGCGCGCTGGATCGACCAGGCCGCGCATAGCCGAGTCATCGTCTCGGCGCCGGGCATGGCGGCCTTGTCGATCGCCCTCGTCTACCAAGTGCCCATCGTGCTCGTGGTGACCGACCAGCCCGAACAACAACACAACGCGCGCCACGCCGCGGCCATGGGCTTGCGCCATCGGGTGCTGACCTGGCGCGGCGACACGGCGCGTTTTGCGCGCGAATTGCGCGAAGCCTTGGCGGCGCTGGCCGGCGCGCGCGATGCGCAGGCCGCCGCGCGCGGCCATGACGCGGCGCAGGCACGCTTGCAGGCTTGGGTCGAGGTCTTGCGCGCGCTCGCGGCGCCGGCATCGGCGCCGACTTCCGACCTCACGCCCCGGCCTCAATCGCGCGCGACGGGTCCCGAATAACTCACATCGCGCAGCACGCCGCCGTAGCCGCGATACAGATTCGCGGTGGGCAGCAAGCCTTGTGCGGCCAACGCGCGATGCACGGCCCCCAGCCGATAGAACGGCACCCGCGCGTACAAGTGATGCTCGATGTGATAGTGGATCGCATGCGGGCCGAACAAGAACGTCTGCCATGACGGCCGCACGATCGTGCGCGCATTGCGGCTTTGGTCGGTGTGTTCGGGCAGGCCCGCGTGTTCCATGAGGGCGCGCATGCGGCCCATGAAGGTCAGCAGCGTGACCGCGGGCAAAATCCACAAGCCGAGGTAAAGCCAGGGGTGGCCTGCGAGCGCGAGCGCGCCGAACAAGGCGCCGTTGGCGGCGAGCATGGTCGCGGCTTCGAAACCTTTGAGCCCGGCCGATTTGCGCGGCGCGCGCAACACCTCGCGGTAATCGCCGCGCGCCATGCGAAACGCGCTGATGCAATACGCGACGCCGCAGACATCGCCGAGCAGACGCAACGCGAGCCGCCAGCGCGGGATCGGGTAATCGCCGACGCCGAACACCACGGCCACCGGATCGTCGATCTTCATCGGCGCCAGATGGTGCTGCAAATGCCCGGCGCGATACGTGACGAGCGACAAATACAAAGGCCCGGCCATGAACGCCTGCGCGAGCGCGTCGTTGGCACGCCGGCCGCGCCAGAACAGCCCGTGCGCGGCTTCATGCATGAGCACCGCGAGCGCCAACTGGCTGCGCGCGATGAGCACCGCGGCGCCCGCATACACCAACGGATGCGGCCAGACGATGGCCCCCGCGAAGGCCGCGCCGATCAAGGCCCAATCGCCCGCGAGCGCGCCGACGATGCGCCACGGCCGCCACTCGAACCAAGACGGATCGGGGCGAACCGCCTGCAAGGCCGCGTTGCCGATCGCGGTGGTGTCGGGCGCGGTCATGCGGCGGCGGCGCGGCGCGCGGCGGGGCGGCGCGCGAACACCGTTGCGGCCAGGATCAGCGCCGCCAGCGCCAACCCGCCCGCGACATCGACGACCGTGTGCTGCTTGAGGGTCAGCGTCGAGAGCACGATGGGCACCGCGAGCGCGGCGAACACCCGCCGCCAGCGCGGCGCGGCCGGCCAACGGCAGGCCAGCACGGTCAGGGTCACATGCAGGCTCGGAAAGCCGTTGGACGGCGCGTCGAGCCACCAGAGCCGCGCGATGTGCTCGCGCAGGAATGCGTTCTCGATGCCTTCGATCGGCGGTCGCGCGAGCGCTTCGGGCCACAGCGTGAAGCACCCGAGCGCGATCACGAAGGCATACACCATCTGCCGCGCGACCTGATGAAAGCGGGAAGCTTCGGCGCACGCTGCGGCCGCCACGACGAACGGAAAGAACGCCATGTACGCGCCCCACGTCCAGGGCAGGAAAGGCAAGGCGGCATCGAGCGGCCCCGCGAAGTCGTAGCGCGGGGTGATCGCGCGTTCGAGCGCCAGATACAGCACCAAGCCCGCGACCATGGCGCACGCGGTCCAGAGCGCCTGGCGCCAGGGCCTGGTTGAGCGGTTGGAGTCAAGCACCGGCGACGAGGTTTCGAGTCTGCACCGCGCGCAGCTTAGCCGACTTCGGCCGCCGGCTTTGCCGCGACACGCCGCCCCACCACTTTCTGGTACAGACCGCCGAAACAGGTGGTGGTGGTCCAGCGGAATTCGCCGGCCAGCGCCGAACGCGCGGGAATGGACCGCTCGAACAACGAGACCGCGAACGGTTCGAACCAGCGCCAGATCAGATGCATGACCGGCCGCAGCGGATGCCAGCGCGCGGGCGCGTGGTAATCGACGAAGACGATCTTGCCGCCGGGCCGCACGCCGGACAACAGATGCTCGACGATGCGACAGCGCTCGGACTCGGGCACTTCATGCAAAAGAAAAAAGCAGCACACGCCGTCATGCGCGGCGGCCGCCACGCTGCCCGGCGCGGCCAGGTCGGCCTGTCGGCAATGCAAGTTCGGCCGATCGTGCAATTTGCGGCGCGCGTTGTCGAGCTGGAGCTGGGCCACATCGACCAGATCGAGCGTGCCGGCCTCACCCACGCATGCAAGCAACCGTGCCGAAAAGTCGCCATAGACGCAGGCCGCCTGGAGGACCCGCTCGCCAGCGGCGAACTCCTCGACCGCGCCGCGCATCAAACGCCCGGCGTTGCCCCACAAGATGGCCGACACCACCCAGGAACGGTCGAGCCAGGGCAAGGTGCGCCGGTCGAGATAAGCCCATCGATAGGTCTGTGCGAGATAAGCGGGGATGGCGGCGGACATGAGGCGTCAGGGGGATGGGATGGCCAGCCAAAGCTTGCACCAAGCGCCGGCATCGGCGGTGTCGAACAATTCACGCTGCGCGGCGGTCGCGGGCTTTCAACCCCGCCACGGCACCGGAACGCGTGCGCTCAAGGCGCATCGCCCCAGGCATCGGCCAGCCGCGCGGCGATGTCGGCCTGCGGGGCGGCGCGCGGCCCGGCACCGGCCAGACGGCCGAAGGCATCGCCGGGTGCTACGGCCGTGGCGACACCGGAATCCGCGGGCTGCGCTTGCGGGGCCGCGTCGGGCGCCGGCACATCAGGCGTCGGCCGCACGATCTCGAATGCATCGGCGAGTTGCGGCGGGATGAAGCGCGTGAGCGAACCGTAGACATGCCGGCCGCCCAAGGCGCCTTGCTGGGTCACATAGAACCGCTGCGGCACCAGCAGATGCAGGTGGCGCTTGGCGCGCGTCATGGCCACATACAGCAGGCGGCGTTCTTCCTCGATCTGGGCGTTGTTGCCCGCGCCGAGGTCGGCCGGGATGCAGCCATCGACCACATTGAGCAGATGCACGGCCTGCCATTCCTGGCCCTTCGCCGAATGGATGGTGGAAAGGATCAGGTAATCCTCGTCGCGCCCGGGCGGCACGGCCTGGTCGGTCGTGGCCTCGGGCGGGTCGAGCGTGAGTTCGGTGAGGAAGCGCTCGCGCGTCGCGTAGGCGGCGGCGATGCGCGCGAGCTGGTCGAGATCGGCCAGGCGCACTTGCGGATGATCGTGCAGGCGTTCGAGCTGGGGCGCATACCAGCGGCGCACCGCGCCGAGCGCATCGGGCCAGCCGATGGCCTCGGCATGCAAGGCGCACAACAAATCGGCGAGCGCTTGCCATTCGGCGCGCGCGGGCGACGGCACCTCGGCCGCGGCGAGCGCGGCGAGCGGATCGGCGGCGGCGTCCATCGCATCGAGCACCCGGCGCGCGGTGGCCGGGCCGATGCCGGGCACCAGCAGCGCAACGCGCAAGCCCGCGATGCGCGCACGCGGATTCGCGGCCCAGCGCAACACCGACAAAGCGTCTTTGATGTGCGCGGCTTCGAGGAATTTGAGCCCGCCGTATTTCACGAACGGAATGCCGCGTCGGCCGAGTTCGAGTTCGAGCAACGCGCTATGGTCGGAGGCGCGAAACAGCACCGCCTGGGCCTTGAGCGCCAGGCCGTTCTCGCGTTGGGCGAGCACCCGGTCGGCAACCCAGCGCGCTTGCGCGGATTCGTCTTCGACGCTGACGAGTTGCGGCTTTTCGCCCGCGCTGCGGTCGGTCCATAGGCGCTTGGCGTAACGCTCGCTCGCCAGCGCGATCACCGCGTTCGACGCATCGAGAATGGGCTGGGTCGAGCGGTAATTGCGTTCGAGCGTGACCACCCGCGCGGGCGTCGCGAAGGCCTGCGGAAAATCGAGGATGTTGCGCACCTCGGCCGCGCGAAACGCATAGATGGCTTGCGCGTCGTCGCCGACCACGGTGAGCCCGCAACCGTCGGGTTTGAGCGCGTGCAGGATGGCGGCCTGCAGCCGGTTGGTGTCCTGGTATTCATCGACGAGCACATGGTCGAAACGCGCGCCGAGTTCACGCGCGAACGCGGGCTCGGCCAGCATCTGCGCCCAGGCCGCGAGCAGGTCGTCGTAATCGAGCGCGTGCTGATGCAGTTTTTCGCGCGCATAGGCACCGAACAGACGTTTGAGTTCAGTTTCCCAATGCGCGCACCACGGAAAATCGTCGCGCAGCACCTCGGCGAGCGGCGCCTGCTTGTTGAGCACGCGCGAATAGATCGCAAGGCAGGTGCCCTTGAGCGGAAAGCGCTGGCGTTGCGCGGCCAGGCCCTGGTCTTGCCGCACCAGGCCCATGAGGTCTTCGGCATCGCCGCGGTCGAGGATGGTGAAGGCGTCGGCCAGGCCGATGCGCGGCGCGTATTCGCGCAACAAGCGCGCCCCGACGCCATGGAAGGTGCCGGCCCAGCGCAAGTGCGGCGCGCCTTGCGTGGCCGGCAGGCCGAGCGCTTGATGCAGCATCCGGCCCACGCGTTGTTCCATGGCCTGGGCGGCGCGGCGCGAAAACGTGAGCAGGAGCACGCGTTGCGGATCGGCGCCCGCGAGCACCAGACGCGCCACCCGCGCGGCCAGGGTCATGGTCTTGCCCGAGCCGGCGCCCGCGATGACGAGCAAAGGCGGCGCCGGCACGATGCGCCCGGCCGCGTCGAGCCCGTGCGCGACCGCGGCGCTTTGCGCGTCGTTCAGATCGGCGAAAGGGTTGGGA
>JADHEF010000662.1_pt1 | contig 31312 bp, 24 predicted proteins | sample 8952391 | NCBI WGS metagenome assembly JADHEF01 (sample SAMN16124439, study PRJNA663245) | bioreactor sludge metagenome | isolation source: sludge (nitrite) | place: India:Bengaluru | collected 2019-02-28 | reverse complement strand
CGAGCACCGCACGCGCGGCATCCGGCCAGTGCGGCATGATTGCGATGAGCCGCTGACACCCGCGTCGATCGCCTGTCCCGGCAAACCCCGGGCCGGCGCTCGACTACAATGGGCGGTCTGATGAGCGCCCCAAAATTCCCCGTTCCGCCGCTGCCGCGGCGAGGTCAGTCGCGTGCCTTCTGGCGCGCCCCCGCCACTGCTTCGGCCCTGTCCTGGCACATCGCCCGGGCCGCGCAGGCCCATGCCGGGCCGCTGCTGGTGATCGCCCGCGACAACCAGAGCGCGCACCAGATCGAGGCCGACCTGCTGACCCTTGCCGGCGCAGACGACCGCCCTGCGGCCCTGCGCGAACTGCCGGTACTGAGCTTCCCCGACTGGGAAACCCTGCCCTACGACCGCTTCAGCCCGCACCCGGAAATCGTCTCCCAGCGCCTGTCCACGCTGCACGCCCTGCCCGCGCTGAAGCGCGGCGCGGTGGTGGTTCCGGTGCAGACGCTGATGCAGCGCCTGCCGCCGTTGCGCTACGTGATCGGCGGCAGCTTCGACCTCAAGGTCGGCCAGCGCCTGGACATGGACGCCGAGAAGCGCCGGCTGGAATCGGCCGGCTACCGCAACGTGCCGCAGGTGCTCGACCCGGGCGACTTCGCCGTGCGCGGCGGCCTGCTCGACGTGTACCCGATGGGCGCCGACGCGCCGATCCGGATCGAGCTGCTGGACGAGGAGATCGACTCGATCCGCGAATTCGACCCGGAAAACCAGCGCTCGCTGGACAAGCTGCCGGCCGTGCACATGCTGCCGGGCCGCGAGATCCCCACCGACGCGGCCAGTCTGGACAAGGCAATGGACGCGCTGCGCGAGCGTCTGGACATCGACACCCGCCGCTGCGCGCTGTACCAGGACCTCAAGTCCGGCATCGCTCCGGCCGGCATCGAGTACTACCTGCCGCTGTTCTTCGACGCCACCGCCAGCCTGTTCGACTATCTCGGCGAAGGCGCGCTGCCGCTGGTCTGCGAAGGCGTGGCCGAAGCCGCCGACGCGTTCTGGGCCAACACCCGCGACCGCTACGAGCAGCGCCGCCACGACATCGAGACCCCGCGCCTGACGCCGGAGGCGCTGTACCTGCCGCCCGACGCGCTGCGCGAACAGCTCAACAAGGGCGAACGGATCGAGATCGCGGCACCGGGCCAAGCGCGCTTCGAGGAAGCCCGCGCGCTCGGCGACCAGCCGCTGCCGGCCCTGCCGGTGGCCCCGCGCGAGGGCGCGCCGGCGGCGGCGCTGAAATCCTTCCTCGGCCATTACCCGGGCCGCGTGCTGGTGGCCGCCGATTCCCCCGGCCGCCGCGAAGCCCTGCGCGAAGTGCTGGCCGCCGGCGATCTAAAACCGGCAGTGGTGCCCGACCTGCCGGCCTTCGTCGCCGGCGATGCGCGCTTTGCCATTGCGGTGGCGCCACTGGAGGACGGCTTCGCACTGGACGAGCCGCGCATCGCGGTACTCACCGAGCGCCAGCTGTTCCCCGAACGCGCCACTCAACCGCGCCGCGGCCGCCGCGCCGTGCGCGAGCCCGAGGCGATCATCCGCGACCTCGGCGAGTTGACCGAAGGCGCGCCCATCGTGCACGAGGACCACGGCGTGGGCCGCTACCGCGGTCTGGTGGCGATGGACATCGGCGGCATGCCCGGCGAATTCCTCGACATCGAATACGCCAAGGGCGACCGCCTGTACGTGCCGGTGGCGCAGCTGCACCTGATCAGCCGCTATTCCGGGGCCTCGCCGGAAACCGCGCCGCTGCACTCGCTGGGCGGCGAGCAATGGGCCAAGGCCAAGCGCAAGGCCGCCGAGAAGGTGCGCGACGTGGCCGCCGAGCTGCTGGAAATCCAGGCCAAGCGCAAGGCCCGCGCCGGCTTGGCGCTGGATGTGGACCGGGCGATGTACGAGCCGTTCGCGGCCACCTTCCCGTTCGAGGAAACGCCCGATCAGTTGGCCGCCATCGACGCCGCCCTGCGCGACCTGGCCAGCAGCCAGCCGATGGACCGGGTGGTCTGCGGCGACGTCGGCTTCGGCAAGACTGAAGTGGCCGTGCGCGCGGCCTTCGCCGCCGCCAGCGCCGGCCGCCAGGTGGCGGTACTGGTGCCGACCACGCTGCTGGCCGAACAGCACTATCGCAATTTCCGCGACCGCTTCGCCGATTGGCCGATGAAAGTGGAAGTGCTCTCGCGCTTCAAGACCAAGAAGGAAGTCGAACACGAGCTGCAACGCGTGGCCGCCGGCGAGATCGACGTGATCGTCGGCACCCACCGTTTGCTGCAGCCGGACGTGAAGTTCAAGGACCTCGGGCTGGTGATCGTCGACGAGGAGCAGCGCTTCGGCGTGCGCCAGAAAGAGGCACTGAAGGCGCTGCGCGCCAACGTCCACCTGCTCACGCTGACCGCCACGCCGATCCCGCGCACGCTGAACATGGCCATGGCCGGGCTGCGCGACCTGTCCATCATCGCCACCCCGCCGCCGAACCGGCTGGCGGTGCAGACCTTCGTGGTGCCGTGGGACGACGCCCAGCTGCGCGAGGCCTTCCAGCGCGAACTCGGCCGCGGCGGCCAGCTGTACTTCCTGCACAACGACGTGGAAAGCATCGGCCGCATGCAGAAGCAGCTGGCCGAGCTGGTGCCGGAGGCACGCATCGGCGTGGCCCACGGGCAGATGCACGAGCGCGAGCTTGAGCGGGTGATGCTCGACTTCCAGAAACAGCGCTTCAACGTGCTGCTGGCCACCACCATCATCGAATCGGGCATCGACATCCCCAACGCCAACACCATCGTCATCAACCGCGCCGACAAGTTCGGCCTTGCCCAGCTGCACCAGCTGCGCGGCCGCGTGGGCCGTTCGCACCACCGCGCCTACGCCTACCTGCTGATCCCCGAACACCGCAAGATGACCCCGGACGCGGAGAAGCGGCTGGAGGCCATCGCCTCGATGGACGAGCTGGGCGCCGGCTTCACCCTGGCCACCCACGACCTGGAAATCCGCGGCGCCGGCGAGCTGCTGGGCGAGGAGCAGAGCGGGCAGATGGCCGAGGTGGGTTTCAGCCTGTACACCGAGCTGCTGGAACGCGCGGTGCGTTCGATCCGCCAAGGCAAGCTGCCCGACGTGGACGCCGGCGAGGAGGCCCGCGGCGCGGACATCGTGCTCAACGTGCCGGCGCTGATCCCCGAAGACTACCTGCCCGACGTGCACACCCGCCTCACCCTGTACAAGCGCGTGTCCAGCGCCCGCGACGGCGAGGCGCTGCGCGAGTTGCAGGTGGAGATGATCGATCGCTTCGGCCTGCTGCCGGACGCGGCGAAAAACCTGTTCGCCATCGCCGAGCTGAAACTGCAGGCCGAGCGGCTGGGCATCCGCAAGCTGGAGCTGGGCGAAGCCGGCGGGCGCATCGTGTTTGCGGCCAAGCCCGACGTGGATCCGATGACCATCATCCGCATGATCCAGGGCCAGCCGCGCATCTACGCGATGGACGGCCCGGACAAGCTGAAGATGAAACTGCCGCTGCCCGAGGCCGAGGACCGCTTCAACGCCGCGCGCGGCCTGCTCGCCGCGCTCGCGCCAGCCGGTTGAGGCGGCCTCCGGCGCGATCTTTTGCCACCGTGGGCGGTCACGGCAACGGGTAGCATCGGCGCATGCCTTGTTCGCCCTGCCGCCCTTCCGGAGATCGCGCCATGTCCAGCACGCTTGCCCTCCCCGCCGCCGTCGAATTCGCCACCCGGCTGGTGCAGGCAATGGGCGCGCCGGACGCGGTGGCGCGCGACGTGGCCGAGCATCTGCTCGCCTCCGACCAGGCCGGCTACCCCAGCCACGGGCTGTCGATCCTGCCCGGCTACCACGCCGCCGCGCTGAAAGGCGGCATCGCCGTCGCGGCCGGCCCGGCATGCATCCGCGACGAAGGCCCGGTGCTCGGCTTCGACGGGCGCATGGGCTTCGGCCAGCATGTCGGCAAAGTGGTATTCGCGCAGGCCATCGAACGCGCGCGCGCCGGCGGCGTCTGCGTGCTGACCCTGCGCGAGAGCTGCCACCTCGGCCGCATGGGCCACTACGGCGAACAGGCCGTCGCCGAGGGCATGGCCTTGCTGGCCTTCACCAATGTGCTCGGCCGCGCCGCGATGGTGGCGCCGTTCGGCGGCCGCGAGCCGCGCCTGACCACCAATCCGCTGTGCTTCGCCTGGCCGCTGGCCGACGGCCGCCCGCCGTTCGTGCTGGACATGGCCACCAGCGCCATCGCGCTCAACAAGGCGCGGGTGCTGGCCGCGCGCGGCGAGCCGGCCCCGGCCGATGCGCTGATCGACGCGGCGGGCCGCCCCACCACCGATGCGGCAGTGATGACCCATACGCCGCCCGGCGCGATCCTGCCCTTCGGCGGCCACAAGGGGTATGGCCTGGGCGTGGCGGTGGAACTGTTTGCCGGGCTGCTGTCCGGTGCCGGCACCGTGCGCCCGGAACGCCAGCATGGCGACACGTTTGCCGCCAACGACCTGTTCGCGCTGGTCGTGGACCCGGCCCGCTTCGCCGACCCGAAATGGCTGTCCGGCGAAGCCGACGCCTACATCGACTACCTGCGCGCCTGCCCGCCGCAGCCGGGCTTCGACGCGGTCCAGTACCCGGGCGAATACGAAGCCGCGCAGCGCGCGCTGCATGCCGACGCCATCGAGCTGGACACCGCCACCGCCGCAGCCCTGCGCGTACTCGCCGATACCCTCGGCGTGCCGTTTCCCGTGCTCGGCTGAAGCCTCCGGGCCACGCCACGGACATCAGGCGCCCGGAGCGCGCACCACCCGGTTGCGACCGCTGCGCTTGGCTTCGTACAGGGCTTCGTCGGCCTGCTTCAGCACCCGGTCGCCGTCATCGCCGCTGGCCGGCAGATGCGCAAGCCCGATGGAGATGGTCAGCGGTGCAGGGATAGGCCACGTGGCCTGTGCGACCTGCTGGCGCAGGCGTTCGGCCACCGCCCACGCCGCATCGGGCCCAATGCCCGGCAGCAGCACGGTGAACTCCTCGCCGCCGGTCCGGCACGGCAGATCGCCCGGGCGCAGGCCGGCGCGGATGATGTCGGCGAGCAGCCGCAGCACCTTGTCGCCGGCGTCGTGCCCCCAGGTGTCGTTGACATGCTTGAAATGGTCGATGTCCAACTGCAGCACCGCATACGAGCGGCCCTCGCGCGCGGCCTGCTCCCGCCACGCCTGCATGCCGCGGCGGTTGTACAGGCCGGTCAAGGGGTCGGTCGAAGAGGCTTCGTCCAGCTGACGGATGCGGTGATTGAGCAAGCCCAGCCCGATCAGGATCGAACGCTTGATCTGGGCCGCCTCGAAATACCACGAACGCACGCGGCGAATGTCCTCCAGCGAAGACGAGCGGTCCATGACGCGTGCCCGATTGGCCAGTTGCCAGAGCGGCAGGGCGATCAACCGCGACAGCCACCAGATCAGCAACAGCGCGGCGGCGAACAACGGCAAGGTGTACAGCTGGGTGCGCAGCATCTGGCGGTTCAGGGCACCGAGGGTGGCTTCGACCGGCCGCTGCACGATCACGCCCCAGCCGCCGTTGCGCATCGACGCATAGCCGGCCAGCATGTCCGTGCCAGTGCTGTTGACCGCGCGCAGTTGCCCGCTGCGGCCGGACAACACTCGATCGATGATCGGGTTGCCGGCCACCATCTGGCCCAGGCGTTTTGAATCCGGGTGGTAGATCAGGCGGCGCGAGGGGTCCACCACGTATACGTAGGACCCGTCGTCGTAGTAATGCAGGCCGAGCATCGCGTGCAGCACATTGTCGGCCTGCAGGTAGATCGTGCCGGCCAGATAGCCCAGATACCGGCCATCGCGCGAGAACACCGGGTGGGACAGCAACACCATCATGTGGCCGGAGGCCGACACGTAGGGTGCGCTGATCAGCGCCCGCCGCTCCCTGAGCGAGCGCATCGCGCCTTCGGTCCGGAGAATCTCGTTGACCGGGTAGCGCCCGGATGGAGAGATCGCCAGCAGTCTGCCGTCGGCATCCACGGCCACCACGCTGCTGAACGCCTTCGACTGGCCATGCAGCCGCTCCAGGATGTCCGTGCGCACGCGCGCATCGTCCCACTGCCCGCCCATCCGGGCGGCGTGATAGGCGATTTCCTGCCGCGCATCGTCGAGAAACACGTCGGTGACCTCGGCCAGCTTGCGCGCATAGGCCTCGTTGGACTCCAGCGTGTTTTCGAGGATCGCCTCGCGTTGCACGCGATAGCTCGCGTACAGCACGTTCATCAAGGTCAGCAGCACCGCAGCGACGGCCAGCCCCAGAATGAGCTGGCGCAGGTTGACGGGCGGGATCAGTTCACGCCACCGCATGCAGGCCGATCTCCGTCATCGTTTCGTCCGGTAGCCGGTGCGTCGGCGGCCTGCCACCGGGCATGTGGCGCACGCCCGGGGCATTCCGGCACGACGAAAGGCTTGCTGCCCGCCCCTCGTCAATGCGCCTTGCCCTGATTGGCCACGGCCTCGGCGGCCTTCTTCGCCGCTTCCGGGTCGCCGAGATAGCGGAAGGACTGCACCGCCAGTTGATCGTCCAGCTCGAACAGCAGCGGGATGCCGGTGGGGATGTTGAGCTCGAGGATCGCCTCGCGCGAAACATCGTTGAGGTACTTGTACAGCGCGCGCAGCGAATTGCCGTGCGCGGTCACCAGCACGGTCTTGCCATCCTTGAGCTGCGGAGCGATGGCGTCGTGCCAGTAGGGCAGCACGCGCTCCAGCGTGGTGGCCAGCGATTCGGTGGACGGCAGCGCATTGCGGTCCAGGCCGGCGTAGCGGCGGTCGTTGGACGGATGGCCCGGGTCGTCGATCGCCATCGGCGGCGGCGGCACGTCGTACGAACGGCGCCAGATCTTGACCTGCTCCTCGCCGTGGCGGGCGGCGGTCTCGGCCTTGTCCAGCCCCTGCAATGCGCCGTAATGGCGCTCGTTGAGGCGCCAGCTCTTGTTGACCGGCAGCCAGTCCTGGCCCATCTCGGCCAGCGCGCCTTGCAGGGTATGGATGGCGCGCTTGAGCACCGAGGTGTGAGCCACGTCGAACTGCAGGCCTTCCTCCTTCATCAGCCGGCCGGCGGTGGCGGCCTCGGCCCGGCCCTGCTCGGTCAGGTCCACGTCCACCCAGCCGGTGAAACGGTTTTCCAGGTTCCACTGGCTCTGGCCATGGCGGAGCAGAACGAGCTTGCGGGTCACGGTGACGGTCTCCAGAGAAAAAAGATTCGGCAAGTATTGTAACGACCGACATGTGCACGCGATGGGAGCGCTTCCAGTCCGCAGCATGCGGGAACGCCTCGACGCACCTGCGTTTCCCCCAGCCCCGATGGCCGCCGGGATGGCGATGCCGCCGCGGAACGATCCGTTGCCGCCACGCCGGCACGGCGACCCGGGCTGGCATGCGATCCTGCCGGCACTTCGACCGACCCGGCAAGGACCGACCGCGATGACCCTCCTCGTCTCGCCCCGCACCCACGACCTCGGCGACGGTTTCGTCGTGCGCCGCGCCGTGCCCAGCCTGCAGGCGCGCAGCATCGGCCCGTTCGTGTTCGTCGACCACATGGGGCCGGCCATGTTCGAGCCCGGCCGCGGCATGGACGTGCGCCCGCACCCGCACATCGGCCTGGCCACCGTCACCTACCTGTGGGAAGGCGCCATCCACCATCGCGACACGCTCGGCTCGGATCAGGTGATCCACCCGGGCGACGTCAACTGGATGACCGCCGGCCGCGGCATCGCCCACTCCGAGCGCACTCCCGACGCCGAACGCAGGCACGGCTACACCGCCCACGGCATGCAGACCTGGGTGGCGCTTCCGAAGGCGCACGAGGAAACCGCGCCGGCATTCTTCCACCACGCCGCCGCCGAGCTGCCGCAGCAGCGCCGCGACGGCGTGTTCCTGCGCGTGATCGCCGGGCGCGGCTTCGGCGAGGAATCGCCGGTGCGGGTGTTCGCCGACACGTACAACGTGGCCCTGGACCTCGCCCCGGAGGCGGAGCTGTCCATCGACGACGACCATGCCGAACGCGCCGTCTACGTGCTCGACGGCGAACTGCAGGTGGACGGTGCCGACATCCCGCCGCAGCACCTGCTGGTGTTCGACCGCGGTACCCGTCCGCGCCTGCGCGCGAAGACGCCGGTCAAGGCGATGCTGCTCGGCGGCGAACCGCTGGACGGCCCGCGCCACCTGTGGTGGAACTTCGTGTCCAGCTCGAACGAGCGCATCGAGCAGGCCAAGGCCGACTGGCAGGCCGGACGATTCGGCACGATTCCCGGCGACGATGCCGAATTCATCCCGCTGCCCTACACCGCTGCCGCGCCCAAGCCAGTGGACTACCCTTGACGGTGGTTGCCGACGGCAGCGCGCTTGGCTATGTTGCGGTGCGAAGTGACAGTCCCGTGACCACGGGGAAGGGACTGCCCGCCCAGCCTCTTCCGTTCGCAGACTCGGGGAACCGCGCTCGCATGAACATCGCCCTTCGTTGCCTCCTTCTCGGCCTGCTGCCTGTTTCCGGCCACGTGCTGGCCCAATCGCCGTTCGACTGCCCGACCCTGCCGCCCGACTCGGGCCTGCAATGGCAGAAACTGGGCGGCGAGGACTACTTGTTCTGCAAGGCGCTCACGGCCGACGGCACCCAAGTGATGGGCATCATGCTGACCCAGCGCGAACCCAAGCTGAGCCTGCCGCGCAACAACCGCGAAGAACAGGGCAAGATCAACGACGAGAGTTTCTACTGGTACGTGCCCGACCTGGCCGGCCGCGAAGGGCCCGCCTCCAGCCGCCGCATCGCCACGGTGGAAGTCGGCAAGAAGCGCTATGCGCAGATCACCATCGATGCGGTCGATGCCACGCAGTTGCATGGCCTGCAGAGCCTTGCCGAACGCATGGACATGGGCGACAGCCGGCAGGTCGCGTCCGGGCAGTGAGGTCCGGAGAGTGATCTCCGTCACGCGGCTCGGCTAGAGTTCGCTTGTCCGACCGGGCACTCATCACGGAGATGACCATGAAGTTGAGCAGCAAACTGGGGGCCGAAGCCCTCGGCACGTTCTGGCTGGTTCTGGGTGGCGCAGGCAGCGCCGTGTTTGCGGCCAAGTTCGGAGGCGACGCCAATCCGCTGGGCATCGGTTTCCTCGGCGTGGCACTGGCCTTCGGCCTGACCGTGCTGACCGGCGCCTACGCACTGGGCCACATTTCCGGGGGCCACTTCAATCCGGCGGTGAGCTTCGGCCTGTGGGCCGGCGGCCGCTTCCCGCTCAAGGACCTGGTTCCCTACGTGGCGGCGCAGGTGATCGGCGCGATCCTCGCCGGCTGGGTGATCCTGACCATCGCGCAGGGCCGGCCGGACTTCGTGCTCGACCCGAACGCGGCCGGCGCGCTGGCCACCAACGGCTACGGCGCGTTCTCGCCGGGCGGCTACTCGGCCGGCGCGGCCTTCCTGGCCGAAACCGTGCTCACTGCCATCTTCCTGATCGTGATCATGGGCGCCACCGATCCACGCGCACCGGCCGGTTTCGCACCGCTGGCCATCGGCCTGTGCCTGACCCTGATCCATCTGGTCGCCATCCCGATCACCAATACCTCGGTCAATCCGGCCCGTTCCACCGGCATGGCCGTGTTCGTCGGCGGCACGCCGCTGGCGCAACTGTGGTTCTTCTGGGTGGCTCCGCTGCTCGGAGGATTGATCGGCGGGCTGGTCTACCGCGGCGTGGCAGGCAAGCCGGCCTGAACAAGGGCGGCCTGCACGCCGGATGACGAAAGGCCGGGTATTGCCCGGCCTTTCCTTTTGCCGCGCTGGCACGACGCGCAGATCAGAACCGGCCTTCCTGGAAATCGACGAAGGCCTGCATCAACTCCTGCCGCGTGTTCATCACGAATGGGCCGTACTTGGCCACCGGCTCGCGCAACGGGCGGCCGGCGACGAGGATCAAGCGCAAGGCTTGCGCACCGGCGCGCAGCTGCAGGCGCTCGCCGCCGCCGAGCACGGCCAGTTCATGCGTCTCCAGCGCACGGGCGTCATCGCCCTCACCCACCGTGGCCGCGCCTTCGTAGGCATAGGCAAAGGCGTTGTGACCGGCCGGCAGGTCGAAGACCCACCGGGCGCCCGGTGCGAGCGCGATGTCCAGATACACCGGGTCGGTGGCCGGCTGCACGATCGGGCCAGTCACGCCGTCCACCGTGCCGGCAATCACCTTGACCGTCACGCCGGTCGCCGGGCTCGTCACCGGTATCCGGTCGGGCGCGTACTCCTGATATTTCGGCGCAGTCATCTTGTCCCGGGCCGGCAGGTTGATCCACAGCTGGAAGCCGCGCATGCGCCCGGACTCCTGCTCGGGCATCTCCGAATGCACCAAGCCGCGCCCCGCCGTCATCCACTGCACGCTGCCCGGGGTCAGCAGGCCCTCGTGACCGTGGTTGTCCTTGTGGCGCATGCGGCCGTCGAGCATGTAGGTGACGGTTTCGAAACCGCGATGCGGGTGGCTCGGAAAACCGGCGAGGTAATCCTCCGGCTGCTCGGTGCCGAATTCGTCCAGCATCAGGAACGGGTCCAGATCCGGCAGGTCCGGGCCGCCGATCACCCGGGTCAGCTTGACCCCGGCACCATCGGACGTGGGCATGCCACGCACCTTGCGGACGATACGCGCGGCCTCGGCAAGCGGAGTGTTCATGATCGGGCTCCAATGGAAGTTGCGGACAGGATGGAGGCGATCCTGCGGCAGGCAAACGCCACGAAAATCACCATTCGTTCCATCAATGGAACAAAGCCCGCCCCTGTTCGCCCATTTCCTGCGCGTGATCAGGCCACGTAGACGGTCTTGGCGTTCATGAACTCGCGGATGCCCGGCTCGGCCAGCTCGCGGCCGTAGCCGGAACGCTTGATGCCGCCGAATGGCAGGCGCACGTCGCTCTTGACCACCGCATTGACGAAGGCCGCGCCGCATTGCAGGCGCTGGGCGATGCGTTCGCCACGGGCCAGATCGGCCGTCCACACGCTGCCGCCCAAGCCATAGGGGCTGCCGTTGGCCACGGCGAGCGCCTGCGCCTCGTCGGCGACGCGGATGATCGAGGCCACCGGGCCGAACAGTTCCTCGTCCCAGGCCGGCATGCCCGGCGCGACGCGGTCGAGGATCGAAGCCGGATAGCCGGCATGGGTGCCGGCCAGCGGCTCGCAGCCCAGCAGCGGCACCGCGCCGGCGGCGATGCTGGCGCTCACCTGCGCCTGCAGGCCTTCGCGCAGGTCGGCGCGGGCCATCGGCGCGAGCGTGGTGGCCTCGTCGGACGGGTCGCCGTACACGCGGGCTTTCGCGCCCTCGACCAGCCGCGCGACGAAGGCGTCGGCCACCGCATCGAGCACGATGAAACGCTTGGCCGCGATGCAGGTCTGGCCTGCATTGTCGAAGCGAGAGCGCACCGCGGCGGCGGCGGCGGCATCGAGGTCGGCATCCTCCAGCACGATGAAGGCGTCGCTGCCCCCCAGCTCCATCACGCATTTCTTCAGCGCGCTGCCCACGGTGGCCGCAATCGAACGGCCGGCGCGCTCGCTGCCGGTCAACGTGGCGGCGACGACGCGCCCATCGCGCAGCACCTCGGCGGCCTGTTCGTTGTCGATGTGCAGCACGCCGAACACGCCGTCCGGCAGACCGGCCTCGCGCAGCACTGCGGCGATGAGGTCGGCGCAACGCGGCACGTTGGCCGCATGCTTGAGCAGGGCCACGTTGCCGGCCATCAGCGCCGGGGCGAGGAAACGGAACACCTGCCAGATCGGAAAATTCCACGGCATGACCGCGAACACGCAGCCCAGCGGCTCGTAGCGCACGTAGCTGCTGCGCGCCTCGGTCATGATGGTCTGCGGTTGCAGGTATTCGACGGCGTGGTCGGCGTAGTGGTCGCAGCAGGCGGCGCACTTCTCCACCTCGGCCAGCGCCTCGCGGCGCAGCTTGCCCATCTCGGCAGTCATCAGCTTCTGGAAGTCGTCGCGGCGCTTGCGCAGCACGTCGGCGGCCTTGCGCACGTGGCGGCCGCGCTGTTCCAGGCTCAAAGCCGCCCAAGCGGGAAAGGCCTGCGCGGCGGCGGCGAGCCGGACCTCGACCTCGGCTGCCTGCATCAGCGGCACCCGGTATTCGACCTGGCCGGTGTACGGATTGACTGTATCGACGACGCGCGCGGACGACGTGCTCATGGCATCACCTCGTGGATCGAAAGAGCCCAAGCCTACGCCAGCCCGCATGCGTCCGGCATCACGACCTTGGCATCACCACGCCTCAGCCGTTTTCCTGCGCGGCCAGCTGCATGTCGTGCTTGCGGCGCTTTTCCTCGCGGTACATCAGGTACCAGCCAACCAGCGCGGCCAGCGAGACGGCCAGCACCAGCAGCGTGGCCAGCGCGTTGATCTTCGGGCTCAGTCCGCGCCGCACGGATGAGAACACCACCATCGGCAGCGTGGTCGAATCCGGCCCGGCGACGAAACTGGCGATCACCACGTCGTCCAGCGACAAAGTGAAGGCCAGCAGCCAGCCGGACACCAGCGCCGGCGCGATGATCGGGATGGTGATCAGGAAGAACACCTTGAGCCGATTGGCGCCCAGGTCCATCGCCGCTTCTTCCAGCGAGCGGTCCAGCTCGCGCAGGCGCGAAGCCACCACCACGGTGACGAAGGACACGGTGAAGGTGACGTGGGCGATCCAGATCGACACGATGCCCTTGGGGGTGATGCCCAGCCCCCCCCCCATCGACACCAGCAACAGCAGGATCGACAGGCCGATGATCACCTCGGGCATCACCAGCGGCGCGGTGATCAGCGCGTTGAACGCGGTCCTGCCGCGGAAATCGCGGAAGCGGGTCATCACCAGCGCGGCCATCGTGCCCAGCACCACCGAGGCGCTGGCGCTCCAGAACGCCACCTCCAAGCTGACCAGCGCGGCATCGATCATCTGCCGGTCTTCCAGCAGCGCGCCGTACCACTGGGTGGAGAAGCCCGCCCACACCGTGGCCAGCCTGGAGGCGTTGAACGAATACGCCACCAGCAGCACGATCGGCAGGTACAGGAACACGAAGCCGGCGCCGAGCACGCCGCGTCCCAGCCACCGGGAAGTGCGCGAGGGAGTCATGACAGCCGTCCTTCCAGCTCGCGCTGCTGCACCCGGTTGAAGATCAGGATCGGCACAAGCAACAGCAGAAGCATCACGATGGCCACTGCCGAGGCCGTGGGCCAGTCGCGGTTGTTGAAGAACTCGCCCCACATCACCCGGCCAATCATCAGCGTGTCCGGGCCGCCGAGCATCTCCGGGATCACGAACTCGCCCACCGCCGGGATCATCACCAGCATGCAGCCGGCGACGATGCCGCTGCGCGACAGCGGCAGGGTCACGTTGAGGAACGCCCGCCACGGCTTGGCGCCGAGGTCGTAGGCCGCCTCCAGCAAGCGGTCGTCGAGCTTGATCAAGGTGGCGTACAACGGCAGCACCATGAACGGCAGATAGCAGTAGACGATGCCGATGTAGGCTGCCATCGGCGTGTACAGGATGTGCAGTGGTTCGCGGATCAGGCCGATGGCCATCAGCGCGCGGTTGAGCAAACCGTTGCCGTCGAGGATGCCGATCCAGGCGTAAACGCGCACGAGAAAGGACGTCCACGAAGGCAGCACCACCAGCATCAGCGCCACGTTGCGGGTGGCGGCGGGCAGGCGCGAGATCACGTAGGCCATCGGGTAGCCGACCAACAAGGTCAGCAAGGTCGAAACGGCGGCGATCTTGATCGAACTCAGATAGGCGGCCACGTACTGCGAATCGGTGACCAGGGCGACGTAGTTGCCCAGGTTCAGATGCAGGGTCAGCGCCTCGTCCACGTAGTCCAGGACCGGCGTGTACGGCGGCATCGCGATGGCCAGCCGGCTGAAGGATATCTTCAGCACGATCAGGAACGGCACCGCGAAGAACAGCCCCAACCACAGGTAGGGCGGCAGGATCACCCCCCAGCGCGGCCCCGGCACGAAGCGCTTCAAGACGGCACGCAGCGCGCTCATGAAGTCAGCACCACGCCATCGTCGTCGTCCCAGGACACCCACACCTCGTCGCCCCAGGTCAGGCCCTCGCTGGCCCAGCGCTGCTGGTTGGCGAAGTTGGACAACACCTTGACGCCGCTGGGCAGGCGCACGTGGAAGATCGAATGGCTGCCGAAATAGGCGATGTCCTCGATGCTGCCGCGCGCCTTGTTGCACGGCTGGTCCGGCTCGTCCTTGGTGATCCACACCTTTTCCGGGCGCACGCCGAAAGCCACTTCCTGCCCTTGCACGCCGGTGATGCCGTGCCCGACGTACACCGGCACCGGCAGCGCCGGGCTGAGCACGGTGACGTAATCGGCCTTGTCCTCGCCGATGCGGCCCTCGATCAGGTTGATCGAGCCGATGAACTCGGCGGCGAAGCGGTTGGCCGGGGATTCGTAGATCTCGTCCGGCGTGCCGACCTGGCGGATCCACCCCTGATCCATCAGCGCGATGCGGGTGGCCATCGTCATCGCTTCTTCCTGGTCGTGGGTCACCATCACGCAGGTCACGCCGGTGGTTTCGATGATGTTGACCAGCTCCAGCTGCATCTTCGAGCGCAGCTTCTTGTCCAGCGCGCCCATCGGCTCGTCCAGCAGCAGCAGCTTGGGCCCCTTGGCCAGCGAGCGCGCCAGCGCCACGCGCTGCTGCTGACCGCCTGAAAGCTGGTGCGGCTTGCGCCTGGCCAGCTTGCCCAGCTGCACCATTTCCAGCATTTCGGCCACGCGCGTGCGGATGGCCTCCTTCGGCAAGCCGTCCTGCTTGAGGCCGAAGGCGATGTTCTGCTCCACCGTCATGTGCGGGAACAGCGCATAGGACTGGAACATCATGTTGATCGGCCGCTCGTAGGGCGGCAGCGCGTCCAGCCGCTGGCCGTCGAGCCAGATGCTGCCGCGGGTGGGCTGCTCGAAACCGGCCAGACAGCGCAGCAGCGTGGACTTGCCGCTGCCCGACCCGCCCAGCAAAGCGAAGATCTCGCCCTTGCGGATGTCCAGGCTGACATCGTCCACGGCGACGAAGCCTTCGAACTCCTTGCGCACGTCGACGATGCGGACGTAGCCCTCGCCACCGGTTTCGTGCGGCATCGCCGCAGGCCTGACGGCCATGTCCACGCTCATGCGCGCTGCATCCCCGTAAAAGCGGGGAGAGCGCCGATGCGCCCTCCCCCGCGGTCATTCACGTCGCCCGCCGCCTCAGCGGCCGGTCTTGATCTCGGTCCACAGCCGCGTGTAGAGCTTGTCCACCTCGGGCGGGTTGATCGAGTAGGTGAACATCTTCGCGGCCACGTCGGCCGGCGGGTAGATGGTCGGGTCGTTGCGGATGGCCGCATCCACCAGCGGCGTGGCCTTCGGCACCGGGTTGGCGTAGTGGATGTAATTGGTGTTGGCCGCCTCGACTTCGGGCGTCAGCAGGTAGTTGATGAACTCGTAGGCGTTTTCCGGGTGCTTGGCGTCCTTCGGGATCGCCAGCATGTCGTACCACTCCGGCGCACCTTCCTTCGGGATCGAATAGGCCACGTGCACGCCGTTCTTGGCCTCCTCGGCGCGGTCGCGCGCCTGGATGATGTCGCCCGACCAGCCCACCGCCAGGCAGGTGTTGCCGTTGGCCAGCGAAGTCACGTACTGCGAGGAATGGAATTGCTGGATGTACGGGCGCACCTGCTTGATCAGGTCCGCCGCCTTCTGCAAATCGGCCGGGCTGGTGCTGTGCGGGTCGAGGTGCAGGTAGTTCAGCGCGATCGGCAACAGATCAGACGGCGTGTCCAGGAAGGTCACGCCGCAATCCTTCAGCTTGGCGATGTTCTCCGGCTTGAACACCAGATCCCAGCTGTTGGCGATGTCGGTGCTGCCGAAAGCGGCCTTGAGCTTGTCCACGTTGTAGCCGATGCCGGTGGTGCCCACCATGTACGGCACGCCGTAGGCGTTGCCCGGGTCTTGGGTGGCGATGCGCGCCATCACCGCCGGATCGAGGTTGGCCAGGTTGGGGATCTTCGACTTGTCCAGCTTGAGGAACACGCCGGCCTGGATCTGGCGGCCGAAGAAATTCAGCGTCGGCACCACCACGTCGTAGCCGCTGGAACCGGCCAGCAGCTTGGTTTCCACCATCTCGTCGCTGTCGAACACGTCGTAGGTCACCTTGATGCCGGTGGCCTTCTCGAAGTTCGGCACGGTGTCCTCGGCGATGTAGTCCGAGTAGTTGTAGACGTTGAGCACCTTGTCTTCCCGACCGGAAGCCTTGGCGGTGTCGGCCGGTTTGCCGCCACAGGCCGCGAGCAGGCAGGTCGCGAGGGCGGCGGCGAGGATGCTGGGTTTCATCAGTCAGGTATCCCTTCGGATGTGGCGGTGGCAAGTGGAAGCCGCGCCGGACGCGGCGGGCGGAACGGTGCGGTCCCCGGTCAGACCGTCAGCAGCAGGAACTCGCGCTCCCACGAGCTGATCACGCGGAAGAAGGTTTCGTACTCCTTGCGCTTGACCGACACGTAGGCGCGCACGAAATGCTCGCCGAGCAGTTGCTGGATCGGCTGGCAGGCTTCCAGCGCCAACAGCGATTCGCGCATCGAGCTGGGCAGCACGTAGCCGTCCTGCTTGGCGCTGTGGCTGACCGGCTTGGTCGGCTTGAGCTTTTCGCGGATGCCGAGCAGGCCGCAGGCCAGCGTGGCCGCCAGCGCAAGGTAGGGGTTGGCGTCCGAGCCTGCGAAGCGGCTCTCGATGCGGGTGTTTTCCGGCGTGTCCATCGGCACGCGCAAGCCGCAGGTGCGGTTGTCGTAGCCCCACTCCACGTTGCTGGGCGAGACCTCGCCGAACATCAGCCGGCGGTAGGAGTTCACGTTCGGGGCGAAGAAGGCCATCACCATCGGCACGTACTTCTGCAGGCCGGCCAGGTAGTGGCCGAACATCGCGCTCTGGGTGCCCGCGCTCTTGCCGGCAAACACGTTGCGCCCGGTCTTCACGTCGATCAGGCTCTGGTGCACGTGCATCGCGCTGCCAGGCTCGTTCTCCATCGGCTTGGCCAGGAAGGTGGCGTAGACGTCGTGGCGCAGCGCCGCCTCGCGCATCGTGCGCTTGAACAGGAACACCTGATCGGCCAGCGACATCGCGTCCGCATGCAGGAAGTTGACCTCCAGCTGCGCCGCGCCGGACTCGTGAATCAGCGTGTCCACGTCCAGCTCCATCGCCTCGCAGTAGTCGTACATCAGGTCGAGGATGGGATCGAATTCGTTGACCGCGTCGATCGAGTAGGACTGCCGCGCGGTTTCCGGGCGGCCGTTGCGCCCGGCCGGCGGTTGCAGCGGGAAGTCCGGGTCGGTGTTCTTCTGCACGAGGAAGAACTCCACCTCCGGCGCGACGATCGGCTTCAGGCCGATCTCGGCATACGCGGCCAGCACCCGTCGCAGCACGTTGCGCGGAGCCAGGTCGTGCAGCTGGCCGGACTTGGTGTAGCAGTCGTGGATCACCTGCGCGGTCGGGTCGGTGGCCCAGGGCACCATGCACACCGCGTCCGGGTCCGGGCGCAGCAGCATGTCCGAATCGGCCGGCGTCACCAGATCGTCGTAATCGTCGGGGAAGTCGCCGGTGACCGTCGTGGTGAAGATGCCCTCGGGCAGGCGCATGCCGTAGTCGTGCCGGAACTTGTCGGCCGGGATGATCTTGCCGCGTGCGTTGCCGGTGAAATCAGGCACCAGACACTCCACCTCGGTGATCTGCCGGTCCTTCAGCCAGCGCAGCAGGGAGCTGTCCTCCTGCGGAACCTGCACCGGGGATACCTTGCTCTTGCGCGGATGGGTCATGGTTCAACGCGTCCTTTTGCGTTCTGCATGGCGGCGACACGCCTCGCCGAAGGCCTGGAAAATGCCCAGATAGAAGGGATTGGACATGACATGCCACTCAGGATGCCACTGTAGCGCCAGCAGGAAGCCCTCCCCCTCGCGGCGGAACGCCTCGACCAGCCCGTCCGGCGCGGTGGCCTCGACGATCAGGCCCGGCGCCAGCTGATCCACCCCTTGCCCGTGCAGGGAGTTGACCACCGCGCGGGAAGCATTGCCGATGGTCGCGCCGGCGATGCCGGCCAGCCAGCCGCCCTCGGCCAGCGCGATCGGATGGGCCGGGCCGTACTGCTCGTCGATCGGCAGGCTTTCGTCCTCGCGATGGTCGAGCATGCCGGGCACCTCGTGCACCTTCTGATGCAGGGTGCCGCCCAGGGCCACGTTGACCTCCTGGAAACCGCGGCAGATCGCCAGCACCGGCAGGCCTAGCTCCAGCGCACGCGGCACCAGCGCCAGCGTGGTCTGGTCGCGGGCCGGGTCGTGCTCGTTGCCGGGCCAACTGGGCTCGTCGCTGTAATGGTGCGGCTCGATGTTGCTGGCCGAGCCGGTCAGCAGCAGCCCGTCCAGATGGGTGAGCCAGTCGTCCACCGGCACCGGTGGATGCAGGGTGGGCAGCAGCATCGGCGTGCAGGCGGCGGCGTCCACGACGGCGCGGCCATACTCCTCTCCGACGGCGAGAAAGGGGTGGTCTTCGAAGAATTTGCGATCGGTCGGCAGACCGACCAGCGGCGAATGCGGCATTGCGGGAGGACGTCCCTGTGGAACCCATGTGGAACAAGTCGTCACGTTAGTCGCGGCGCCCCGGTTTTACAACGAATTAACGGTAAACGGCGCCATCGTGGCCGGCCACCGTGAAGGCGGGATGACATGCCTGCCGGACCACGCCCCTATACGCTGTACACGGCCATCCCCGGAGACCTTGCCATGCCCCTTGCCCATGCGTCGGATACGGGAAACACCGTGATCGCCGAACCGGCACGCGTCGTCTTTCCCGATGCCGGATTCACCCGCGCCGACGTGGCCGGCTACTACCGTCGCGTGGCGCCGCAACTGCTTGCCGACATCGCGGGACGGCCGCTGTCGCTGCTGCGCTGTCCGGACGGATTGGCCGGCGAATGTTTCTTCCAGCGCCATCCAGAGCCCGGCTGGGATGCGACGGTGCACCGCTTCGAACCGGCATCGGAAAACGGCCGGCCCGCCACCTGCGTGTACATCGACGATGTCCGCGGCCTGCTCGAACTGGTCCGCCTCGGCGTGCTGGAACTGCATGTCTGGGGCAGCACCGCACGCATGCCCGACCGGCCGGAGCGCGCGGTGTTCGACCTCGATCCGGGCGAAGGCGTGGCATAAATCCGCGCCGCGCTTGCACGCCGCGGGCTGCGCAGATTCGTCCGCCTGACCGGCGGCAAGGGCGTGCACGTGGTGCTGCCATTCGCCCCCGGCCCCGACTGGGCGACGGTGAAAGCCTTCAGCCAATCGCTGGCCCGCCAGCTCGCCGCGGCCCATCCCGAACGCTATGTCGCCAGCGCATCGAAGCACTTGCGCGAGGGTCGCATCTTCATCGACTGGCTGCGCAATGTCCGAGGTGCCAGCAGCATCGCCAACTGGTCGCTGCGGGCCAGGCCCGGCGCACCGGTGGCCATGCCGCTGCATTGGCGCGAACTGGGCGTTACCCGGTCCGGGGCCGACTATCCGTTGCCGCGCGCACTGCGCCGCATCGACCGGCTGCGCCGTTCGCCCTGGGAGGGCTGGACCGACGCATCGCGTCAACGCTTGCCGCCCGCTTGTGCCGCCCCGCAGGCCGATTGATCCAGATCAATGTACTGCCAGGGGCGCGCTGGCCAAGATGCGGTCTCGTCGGCCGATGCGGTTTCAGCGTTTATTTATTCGTCAGGGGAATGGAGCAGCGCATGAGCTACCTCGTCTGGGAGCCGGACCTGGATACCGGCATCAATGTCATCGACGCCCAGCACCGCCGGATCGTCGAGATGATCAACCGCCTGGATGCAGCACAGGGCGCACAGCGGCACGACGTCGTCAGCGAAGTGGTCGAGGAACTCGTCGATTACACGCTGTTCCACTTCGCCTTCGAGGAAACGATGATCGAGGAGGCCGGCTACCCGCTGACCCCCGAACACCGGCGCATCCACGACACCTTCACCGCGCACGTGCGCGAACTGCGCGAGCGTTTCCGCGCAGGCGAGGACATCGGCGAGGAACTCAAGCAGGTGCTCGCCAATTGGTTGTTCCGGCACATCCGCAGCGAGGACAAGGCCTACAGCGAGGCCGTCCTGCGCCACATGGACGCCGTCGAAGGCCGGACCGGCTGAGCACCCGGGTCCGCCCTCCCCGGCGCTTGATCCCGATCAATGCCCGCGCAAGCCCCGCCCGCCATGCTTGACATCGTGAATTGGCGCAGCAGGGAAACCACCATCGGGTGGGGAGGTTGAACGATGAGTTTTCTGATCTGGCAGAACGATCTGGACACCGGCATCGACGTGATCGATGCCCAGCACCGTCGCATCATCGAGATGATCAACCACCTGCACACCGCGCAGGCCACGCGTGATCGCCTTGCCATCGGCGAAGTCATCGACGAGCTGGTGGACTACACCCTCTCGCACTTCGCCTTCGAAGAGGAGTTGATGGAGGAGGCCGGCTACACCTTCACCAACGCCCACAAGCGCGTCCACGAGATCTTCATCAAGCGGGTAGCCGAATACCGGCAGCGTTACCAGGCCGGCGAAGACATCGCCGACGAGTTGAAGAACATGCTTTCGCGCTGGCTGATCAACCACATCCGCGGCGACGACAAGGCCTATGCCGAGACGATCAAGCGCAACTTGGCGCTGCGCTCCAAGGACAACAAGCAGCGCCACGAGGGATGGCTCCGGCGTTTCTTCGGCCATCGCCGTTCCGGCAACGCCGACTGAAGCAACCCGTCTGCCGGGAACCGCGGCAGACGGCCACGCGCGCACGCGGCCCTAAAGTCCTACCGGGACAGGCCGATAGAGGGGCGACGAATCTTGCGCGATGCGCATGTGGCGGCCCCCAGAATGCCCATGATTCACCCTCCCATGTCCGGATCGGAAGCCCTGCCCCAGCGCGTGCTGGTGGTGGAGAACTCGCGCGCCTTCACGCAGATGCTGGCCGAGGCGATCGAAGGCCGGCTGGAGCTTCCCGTCACCGTCGTGTCCACGCTGGCCGAAGCGCAGGCCGCGCTGGATGCCGACGATGCGTGGTTCCTCGTCCTGACCGGGCTGGTGCTGGCCGATGGCGACCGCGATGCGGTGGTCGATTTCTTCCTGTCGCGCGGTCTGCCCACCGTCGTGGTCAGCGGCGTCTACGACGAGGACTTGCGCAAGCGCGTGCTGCGCCAGCAGATCATCGACTACGTGCTGAAAAACGCGCCGGGCAGCATCGACTACCTGGTCTGGCTGGTGCAGCGGCTCGAACGCAACCGCCGCATCTCGGCACTGGTCGTCGATGACGCGCTGTCCGCCCGCGCCTACGCCGCCGGCCTGCTGGAAATGTACGGCTACCGCGTCGTGCAGGCCGCAGACGGCCCGCAGGCCATCGCCCGGCTGGAAGCTGACCCGAGCATCCGTCTGGCTCTGCTCGATCAGGAAATGCCCGGCATGGGCGGGGTGGAACTGACCCGCAAGCTGCGTGCCATCCGTGCCCGCGACCGGCTCGCGATCATCGGCATCTCCGGCACCACCGACCCGGGACTGGTGCCGGCATTCCTGAAGAACGGCGCCAACGACTTCCTGCGCAAACCCTTCTCGCGCGAAGAATTCTTCTGCCGCGTGTCGCAGAACGTGGACCAGCTAGAACTGATCGGCAGCCTGCAGGACCTGGCCACGCGGGACTTCCTGACCGGGCTGCCCAACCGTCGCCACTTCCTCGAACAGAGCCAGCGCCTGGTGCCTGCGCTGATCAGCCAGGGCCGGCCGCTGGCGGCGGCGATGCTGGACATCGACCACTTCAAGCACATCAACGACACCTGGGGCCACGAAGCCGGGGATCTGGCCCTGCGTGCGGCGGCGGCGACCGTTGCCCGCCATGCCCGCCCGGAGGATCTGATCGCCCGTTTCGGCGGCGAGGAGTTCTGCATGATCGTGCCGGGGCTGACGCCGGAAGAAGCCACCGGCTATTTCGAAGCGCTGCGCGAAGCCATCAGCCAACTGCAGGTGGAAACCAACGGCCAGCGCTTCGGCATGACCATCAGCATCGGCGTCAGCAGTCCGCAAAGCGGCAGCTCCGACCTGCACGCCATGCTGTCCGAAGCCGACCGCCATCTCTACATTTCCAAGGCATCGGGCCGCAACCGGGTCACGGCGGCAGCCTGACGCCCGCCCCTCCCCGCCCCGCTTCTTCAGCCGGCCTTGCGCGCGGCGATCCAGCGGTCGATCCGCGCCTCCAGCACGTCCAGCGGCAACGAACCCTCGCCCAGCACCTGGGCGTGGAATTGCCGGATATCGAACTTGTCGCCCAGAGCCTGCTTCGCCTTTTCGCGCAGCGCGATGATCTTCAGTTCGCCGATCTTGTAACCCAGCGCCTGACCCGGGATGGCCATGTAACGCTCGGCCTCGGCCACCCGGTCGGTTTCGGAAGCCCCGGAGTTGTCGGCCATGTAGTCGAGCACCTGCTGGCGGGTCCAGCCCTTGCTGTGCAGGCCGGTATCCACCACCAGCCGGATCGCGCGCCACATTTCATCGTTCAGGCGGCCGAAGTACATGTACGGATCGGTGTACACGCCCAAGTCCTTGCCCAGCGATTCGGCGTACAGCGCCCAGCCTTCGATGTAGGCGGTCTGGCCGCCGAAGCGGCGGAACGCCGGCACGCCCTTGAGCTCCTGCTGCAGCGCGATCTGGAAGTGGTGGCCGGGAATGGCCTCGTGCAGGTACAGGCTTTCCATGCCCCAGGTCTTGCGCGAAGGCAGGTCGTAGGTATTGACGTAGAAGATGCCCGGCCGGCTGCCGTCCTCGCTGGGCTGCATGTACGAGCCGGCCGCCTCGGACGCGGCACGGAAGGCTTCCACCGGCCGGATTTCGAACGGGGCCTTGGGCGTCAGCGAGAACAGTTCGGGAATCCGCTGGTTGACCTTGCCTTCGAGCGCGCGGTAGCGCGTGAGCAGGTCGTTTTCGCTGGCGAACTGGAAGCGTTTGTCGGTGTCCATGTAACGGAACAGCGCCTTCAGGTCGCCCTTGAAGCCCACCTGCGTCTTCAGTGTTTCCATCTCGCCGCGGATGCGCGCCACTTCCTTCAGGCCCAGTTCGTGGATCTGCGCCGGGCTCATGTCGGTGGTGGTGTTGACCTTGGCGTTGTAGGCGTACCACGCGTCACCGTCCGGCAGGCCCTGATAGCCGTCGGTGGTGCGTGCGGCCGGGATGTACTCCTCGGCGATGAACGTGCGCAGCTTGCGGAATGCCGGCACCAGTTCGGTCGAGATGGCCTTGCGGTAAGCCTCGGTCAGGCGACTGCGATCGGCCTCGGGCATGTCCTTGGGCAACTGCGCGATCGGCGTCCAGAACGGCGTCTTTGCCGGGTCGTCGGCCACCACGCCGTCCAGTTGCGGCAACACGCGCTGCATCAGCAATTTCGGCTGGGTCACGCCGCTGGCGATGCCTTCGCGCATGTTGGCGATGGCCTGGTCGAACAACACCGGCACCTGCGCGGCGCGCTTGAGCCAGTGTTCGTAGTCGTCGACCGTCTTGAACGGCTGCGCGCCACTGCCCGAGCCCAGCAACACGAGGATGTTGGGAATGCTGTAGAACTGACTGATCGGCTGTTTCCAGTCGGGGAAACGCTCGCCTTCGAGCTGCTCTTTCAGACTGCGCGCGAGGATGTCGCAGGACAACCGCTGGTCCTCGTCGAAGCCGCCGGCATCGATGCCGGCCCGCCGGGCCAGCCAGCGCGGGCGGAAATCGTGTTGCTGCTTGCGGGAATCGGCCGACAGGTAATTGGGCAGTTGGTCGTCGAAACGATGGTCGCCGGAGAAGGTCGCAGACAGGGGGTCGAGCCGCAGCGATTCGTCCCAGTAGTCGGCGTACAGCTTGCCCATCTCGGCCGGCGTCGGCGAAACCGCCTTTGCCGTGGCCGGCGCGACGGCATCGCTCGCGGCGGGCTTGCCACCGCAGGCTGCAAGCGCGGCGGACAGGCTCAGGATCAACAGGCGACGGTTCATGCACGACCTCGGCGGACGGGAAGTCCGCCGATGTTAGCCGAACCCGCGCGCAGGCCCGCCCGGCGTCATCCGACACGGCAGGCCGGTGCAGGCGGCCCCATGCGGGCCATCCGCGTCGAAATCAACCGGTGGTCACGCTGGCGTGGCGACGGGTCACCAGCAAGGCCAGCAGAGTGAGGATGGCCGAGGCGGTCAGATACCAGCCCACCGCATTCAAGCCGTAGGTGGACGCCAGCCATGTGGCCAGCGGCGCGGCCGGGGCGGCACCCAGCACGCTGGCCAGGTTGAAGGACATCGACGAGCCGGTGTAGCGCACTTCGACCGGGAACAACTCGGCCAGCAGCGTGCCCACCGGGCCGTAGGTCCAGCCCATGATGAACAGGCCGGCAGCCAGGAACAGGAAGGTCAGGGCCGGATGCCCGGACTGGAACAGCACCGGGAACAACAGGCCGAACACGGCAATGATCGCCGTGGCCAGCAGCATCGCGTGGCGCGCGGTGGTGCGGTCGCCGTACAGCGCGGAAATCGGAATGCCCACCGCGAAGAACACCATGCCGGCCATCTGCAGCAACAGGAACTCCTGACGGCTGTAGCCCAGCGCGGTGGTGCCGTAGCCCAACGCGAAGACCGTCATCAGGTAGAACAACACGAAAGTGGCCAGCGCACCGAACGTACCGGCCAGCATCGGCCCGAAGTGCTTGCCCAGCACCGTGCCCACCGGCACGCGCACGCGCACGTTGCTTTCCAGTGCACGCTTGAACGCCGGCGTCTCGGTGATGCTCAGGCGCACCCACAGGCCGATGGCCACCAGCACCGAGCTGGCCAGGAACGGCACGCGCCAGCCCCAAGCCATGAACTGTTCCTGCGACAGCAACGCCCCGATCAGCAGGAAGGTGCCGGCGGAAAGCACGAAGCCCAGCGGCGCGCCCAACTGCGGAAACATGCCGTACCACGCGCGCTTGCCGGCCGGCGCGTTCTCGGTGGCCAGCAATACCGCACCGCCCCACTCGCCGCCCAGACCGATGCCCTGACCGAAGCGGCACAGGGTCAGCAACACCGGGGCCAGGATGCCGATGCTGGCGTAGGCGGGCAACAGACCGATCATCACGGTGGACACGCCCATCATCAACAGCGCCGCCACCAGCGTGGTCTTGCGGCCGATGCGGTCGCCGAAGTGGCCAAAGAATGCCGAACCGAACGGCCGCGCGATGAAGGCCACCGCAAACGTCGCCAGCGAAGCGAGTTGCTGGGCGGTCGGGCTGGCCGGCGGGAAGAACAGGTGCGGGAACACCAGCACTGCGGCCGTGGCGTAGATGTAGAAATCGAAGAACTCGATGGTGGTGCCCATCAGGCTCGCCAGCAGCACGCGCCAGGTGGCGTTGGTCTGCGGCGGGAGGGCGGATTGGGCGGTTGCGGTCGTCATTGTGTCTCGTGCGTCGGTGGCGGCATCGAGGCCGCTTCCGGGTTTGGTGATGGGTCTGCGTGAAGGGGCGCGATGAAACCACACCTCACCGCTTGCCGCTGCAACAGATACAACAGAAACCACCGACATGCCGAAGCAAACGATGGCCGCTGCGCCTCGATGCAGACTCCCGATCTGCTTTCCACCGGTCACATGCCTGTGGCGGAGCCAAGCGCATGTGCGGACAGACGTTGCGGGCAGCGCGCACGCCACTCGACAGGGAGTGGACGTGAGCGGCGGCTCAAGCCAAGCGCTGGCGCACCGCTTCGAACAGCGCGATGCCGGTGGCCACCGACACGTTCAGGCTTTCGATGTCGCCCGGCATCGGAATGCGCACCAGCTTGTCGCAATGCTCGCGGGTCAGCCGGCGCAGGCCGTCGGCCTCGCCGCCCAGCACCAGTGCGACGTTGCCGGTCAGATCAACCGCATACAGGCTGGGGCCCATCTCGCCGGCCAGCCCGTAGATCCACACGCCGAGCTTCTGCAGATCCTTCAGGCAACGCGACAGGTTGGTGACCGCCACCACCGGAATGCGGTCGGCGGCGCCAGCCGAAGTCTTGCGCACGGTGGCATTCACCGTGGCCGACTTGTCCTTGGGAATCACCACTGCGGTGACGCCCGCCGCGGCCGCGCTGCGCAGACAGGCGCCGAGGTTGTGCGGGTCCTGCACGCCATCGAGCACCAGCAGCAAGGCCTTGCCGGCGGCCTGTTCGACCAGTGCGGCCAGCTCGTGCTCGTCCCAGGTCCTGGCCGCGGCATAACGTGCCGCCACGCCCTGATGGCGCAACTGCCCGGCCACACCGTCCAGCGCCTGGGCGTTGACCTTGCGCACCTCGATGTCCTTGCGCAACGCCTGCGCCTCGATCTCGGCCAGGCGCGGGTTCTTGCTGCCGGCCTCGACCAGCACTTCGCGCACGTGTTCGGCGTCGTTGTCGATGGCGGAGGCGACGGCGTTGACGCCCACCACCCACTGGTTCTGCTTGTTGCTCATGGTCTGCCGGCCGGATGCGGGGGCAGACATGGTAGGGCTTCCCGACGCGGAAGGCACCGTCAGACCGGCAGCCAGCCCTCGGCATCGCGGTCAGGATGCTGACAGGACACGATGCCGGCAAGAAATTCCGCCGCCGCCACGTCATCCTCCGTGCGGCGCGCCGGCAGGGCATGCAAACCGTCGACGAAAGGCAACTTGCCTTCGATGCCGTACTGGATCGAAGGCGGCAGGCGCCCGGGTTGGTCGAACGCGCCAGCCGCAATCGCCAGCCCGTCCGGGGCTTCGTAGCTCAGCGGCGTGCCGCACGCGGCGCAAAACCCGCGCTTCACCAAGTTCGATGAGGCAAATCGCTTCGGCTCGCCGCGCGTCCACGCGAATGCGGCACCGCGCACCGACACCAACGGCGCGAAATACGCGCCGAAGGCCTTCTGGCACATCCGGCAATGGCAGATCGACGCATCGGCCAGCCTGCCGACCACGCGGAAGCGCACCGCCCCGCACTGGCACCCGCCGCTGTATTCGTCCGCCATCGCTTGCCCTCAGTACTTCTTCCGTCTTTTCGCCGGCTGCCCGTGCGGCGGCGGCAACGCCGCCTCGCCGTCCTCGCGTCGCTCGACCAGGCGGAAGTCGATCTTGCGCTCCTCCATGCTCGCCTTCAGCACCAGAATGCGCACCTTGTCGCCAAGCCGGAATTCGCTGCCGCGACGCTCGCCGGTCAGCGTCTTGCGGATCGGGTCGAAGTGGTAATAGTCGTGCGGCAGCTGGGTCACGTGCACCAGACCGTTGACCTTGGACTCGTCCAGCTCGACGAACAAGCCGAAACCGGTAACGCCGCTGATGACGCCGTCGAACTCGCCGCCGACGTGTTTTTCCATCCATGCGGCCCGGTAGCGCTCGTCCACCTCGCGCTCGGCCTCGTCGGCGCGGCGCGCGCGTTCGGAGCACTGCAAGGACAGTGCCGCCATCTCGCGCGGCGCATACAGGTATTTGTCGGCACGGCCACCGGTCAACGCGTATTTCAGCGCACGATGCACCAGCAGGTCCGGGTAGCGGCGGATCGGCGAGGTGAAATGCGCATACGCATCCAGCGCCAGGCCGAAGTGGCCACTGTTTTCAGGCGAATACACCGCCAGGCTCTGGCTGCGCAGCAGCACCGATTCGATCAGCGCCGAATCCGGCCGCTCGCGCACTTTCTTCAGCAGCTTGGTGAAGTCGCCCGGCTGCACCTTGGGCCACGGCGGCATCGACAGCTTGAACTCCTTGAGGAATTCCAGAAGATCGGCGTACTTGCTCTCCGGCGGCCGCTCGTGCACGCGGAACGGCGCCGGGATAGCGGTCTTCAGCAGCCAGCGCGCGGCTTCCACGTTCGCCGCGATCATGCATTCCTCGATCAGCTTGTGCGCGTCGTTGCGCACCAGCATGCCGGCCTGGGTGACCTCGCCGCGGTTGTCCAGCACGAAGCGCACTTCCGAACTTTCGAACTCGATCGCCCCGCGCTGCTCGCGTGCCTTGGCCAGCAACTTGTAGAGCTGGTGCAGACTGCGGATCTGCGGCATCAGTTCGTCCGGCACCACCGGGCCGGGCGCGGCATCGGCAGCCGGGGCCTCGCCCGCATCGCGCTGCACCGCAGCCCACACCTGCTCGTAGGTGAGCCGCGCGTGCGAGCGCATCACCGCTTCGTAGAACTTCGACTGCACCACCTCGCCCGCTGCGCCGACCTGCATGTCGCAGACGAAGCACATGCGGTCCACCTGCGGGTTCAGCGAACAGATGCCGTTGGACAGCGTTTCCGGCAGCATCGGCACCACGTAGCCGGGGAAATACACCGAGGTGGCTCGACGCTGCGCCTCCGTGTCCAGCGGCGTGCCGGGCCGCACGTAGTGCGACACGTCGGCGATCGCCACCACCAGCCGGTAGCCGCCGCGATTGCGGATGCGCAGCCCCTGCCGGTTGCTTTCGCAATACACGGCGTCGTCGAAGTCCTTGGCGTCGGCACCGTCGATGGTCACCAGCGGCAGGTCGCGCAGGTCCACGCGCCCGCCGATCATCGCCGGCCCCACCGTCAGCGGCACCGCCGAGGCCTCGTCCAGCACCTCCTGCGGGAATTCGTAGGGCAGCTCGTGGCCGTGGATCGCGGTTTCCACCACCAGCGATGGCGTCAGCTTGTCGCCGAGCACGGCGATGATGCGGCCGATCGGCGGGCGCCGCGCGTCCGGCGGCTGCGTGATCTCGCAGACCACCAGCTGGCCGTCGCGCGCATCGCCGGTGGCATCCTGCGGGATCTGCACGTTGCGCTGGATGCGGCGGTCGTCCGGCACCACGAAAGCGATGCCGGCCTCGGAGCCGAAACGGCCGATCAAACGGTGCAGGCCACGCTCGAGCACGCGCGAGATGCTGCCTTCGCGACGCCCGCGGCGGTCGATGCCGGTGACGTTGGCCAGCACGCGGTCGCCATGCATCACCTTGCGCATTTCGTACGGCGGCAGGAACAGGTCGTCGCCACCGTTGTCCGGGCGCAGGAAACCGAAACCCTCGGGGTTGGCGATCACCACGCCCGGCACCAGGTTCACTTGCTCGACCGGCGCATACCCCCCGCGGCGGTTCTGCACCACCTGGCCATCGCGCAGCATCGCGTGCAGGCGCCGCGACAGGGCTTCGAAGCGGTCAGGCTCGGTCAGCCGCAACTGCCGGGCCAGATCTTCGGCGTTCTGCGGGCCGTCGGCCTCGGCCAGCAGGCCGAGAATGGCCTCGCGGCTGGCAATCGGCTCGGCATAGCGCTCCGACTCCCGAGCCGCGAAGGGATCGACGAATCCCGGCCCATGCGCGCCTTTCGCGCGCGCGGCTGCCGGCTTGCGTGCTGGCAGCGGAGCCGGCGACGACGGCATCCACGGTGGCAACGCCGCCTTGCGCTTGCCCTTGGCCGGAGCCGCAGATGCATGTTCCGCGGGCTTGCCGGACGATGCGGTCTTCTTGGAGACACGCTTGCCGCCGCCGGACGTGCCGGCAGCGCCTCGGGGTGCCTTGCCGGCACCGGTCGGAGTGTTTTTCTTCATTGCGGCCATGGTAGCGTCCCGCCGGCCGCCGTGCCGCGAAGCCTTGCGGCGCATTGCCGCGCGATACACGTTGACAGCGCCCTGCCGGATACGCAAAATATGCCGCTCACGTCGCCCAGGTGGCGGAATTGGTAGACGCACTAGTTTCAGGTACTAGCGGGTAAAACCGTGGAGGTTCGAGTCCTCTCCTGGGCACCAAGACGTGAAGAAAAACCCGCGGAAGCGGGTTTTTTCGTTTCTGCATCTGCGCGATGCGCGCCGTGCGTCGATCCGGACGACGACGCGCGGGCAGCGTTGACAGCTCGGCCGACAACCCGCAGAATTCGCCCCCCGAGCCGCCCAGGTGGCGGAATTGGTAGACGCACTAGTTTCAGGTACTAGCGGGTAAAACCGTGGAGGTTCGAGTCCTCTCCTGGGCACCAACGGCTCGCAGCAAAAACCCTCGCCTCGGCGAGGGTTTTTCGTTTCCGGCGACGGCGGGCCGCACATCCGGCCCGGTTAGAATCGGTTGATGCCTTGCACGAGATCCACCCCGCGATGACCGACACCCTGCCCTCCTCCTTCGAAGGATTCGAGCGCATTCCGCTGCGCGAATACGCCGAGCGCGCCTACCTCGACTACTCGATGTACGTGGTGCTCGACCGCGCGCTGCCCTTCATCGGCGACGGCCTCAAGCCGGTGCAGCGACGCATCGTCTACGCGATGAGCGAGCTGGGACTGGCCGCCACGGCCAAGCCGAAGAAATCCGCGCGCACCGTGGGCGATGTGATCGGCAAATACCACCCGCACGGCGACAGTGCCTGCTACGAAGCGCTGGTGCTGATGGCCCAGCCGTTCTCGTACCGCTATCCGCTGATCGACGGCCAAGGCAATTTCGGTTCGCCGGACGACCCCAAGTCGTTCGCGGCGATGCGCTACACCGAGTCCAAGCTGACCCCGATCGCCGAAGTGCTGCTGGGCGAACTCGGCCAAGGCACGGTGGACTGGTCGCCCAACTTCGACGGCACGCTGGAGGAACCCAGCTGGCTGCCGGCACGCCTGCCGCACCTGCTGCTCAACGGCACCACCGGCATTGCGGTCGGCATGGCCACCGACGTGCCGCCGCACAACCTGGGCGAAATCGTCAGCGCGCTGGTGCGCCTGCTCGACGACCCCGATGCCAGCGTCGCCGACCTGTGCGAGCACGTCCGCGGCCCGGACTACCCGACCGCCGCCGAGATCATCACGCCCGCCGCCGACCTGCGCGCGATGTACGAAACCGGCACCGGCAGCGTGCGGGCGCGTGCCACCTGGGAGAAGGAAGCCAGCAACTTCGTCGTCACCGCCCTGCCCTATCAAGTATCGCCGTCGAAGGTGATCGAGCAGATCGCCGCGCAGATGCGCGCCAAGAAGCTGCCGTGGCTGGAGGACATCCGCGACGAATCCGACCACGAGAATCCGGTGCGCGTGGTGTTGATCCCGCGCTCCAACCGCGTGGATGCCGAACAGCTGATGGGCCACCTGTTTGCCACCACCGACCTGGAAAAGAGCTACCGGGTCAACCTCAACATCATCGGCCTGGACGGCAAGCCGCAGGTCAAGAACCTGCGCCAGTTGCTCGGCGAATGGCTGGCTTTCCGCACCGACACCGTCACCCGGCGCCTGCGCCACCGGCTGCAGAAGGTCGAGCGTCGCCTGCACCTGCTGGACGGCTTGCTGACGGCCTTCCTCAACCTCG